>Ga0187783_10001046_pt1 | contig 20452 bp, 17 predicted proteins | sample 1015_SJ02_MP02_2_FD_132471 | JGI IMG/M metagenome (GOLD analysis project Ga0187783, IMG submission 132471) | Tropical peat soil microbial communities from peatlands in Department of Meta, Colombia - 1015_SJ02_MP02_20_MG | ecosystem: Environmental > Terrestrial > Soil > Wetlands > Peat | place...
CCTGCCGGAAAACGAGGCCGTGATCCGCTTGCTATTCAGCTCTGCGGGCTTTGTTGGTACCGGACTGTTCATCTCAGAGATGATCCGCAACCGGCGCATCGTCCTCAAGCACTCTGAGGAACTGGAGGACCAAGTGAGGCTGCGCCAGGACGCCGAGCAACAATTGCGTTCGCTCATCGAAAGTAGCCCCGCAGCGATTGTGACAATTGATTCGGATGGGAAAGTGCTTCTTGCAAACGAAGCTGCGCAGCAGCTGCTCGCTCCGGGCGCCTCGCCCTTGCAAGGACAGACGGTCAAGGCATACCTACCCGCCTTGCAAACTGTGCTGGAGACTCAACCTCCGCGCGCGTTTCGAACGGCCCTGCAATGCGCCGGACGGAGGAGTGACGGCGAAGTGTTTCTGGCCGGGGTCTGGTTCTCCACCTACGGTGCCATCTCCGGCCATCGATTGGCGGCGATCGTCGTCGACCTCTCCGAAGATTTGCGTAATCGCGAGGATTTGAGCCTCGACCATTTGTTGAAGAACAGCAGAATCCTGATGAGCATGGTGGCGCATGAAATGCGGAACCTCAGTAGTGCGGTTCTCGTCGTCCACAAGAACCTTTCGCGAATGAAGGAGCTCGAGGCAAACGAAGATTTCAGGGCTTTAGGCGGTTTGATTCAGAGCCTGGAGAGATTGGCGGCATGGGAACTGGGCTCCACGCCGGCAGAGACTGGAGAAGCCGTGGAGCTGACTTCGGTGTTGGACGAGCTGAGAATTCTGATCGAAACTACCTACCACGATTCGGACATCAAGGTGGAGTGGGATATTCAGAACCCGTTACCCTTGGTTTGGGCTGATCGTTATGGACTCATTCAGGTCTTCTTGAATCTCGCGAAGAACAGCCAGCGAGCCATGACCTCGACCGAGGTAAAAAAGCTTCGCATCGTGGCATACCAGGAGAATGGGAAACTAGTAATTCGATTTGAAGACACCGGCATTGGCGTCGCTTCGCCCGAAAACCTCTTCCGCCCGTTTCAAGGGAGCGCAAAATCCACTGGCCTGGGCCTGTACGTTTCCAGAGCGATCATGCGTAGTTTTGGCGGTGACCTCGTCCATGAACCAAGATCGGAAGGGTCGTGCTTCGACGTAGTCTTGCCCATCCACGTCGGTGCAGAGGAGGCAGTCAATGCCTAAGACCGCGGAACAGACCGTTCGCATTCTCTTGCTAGACGACCACGCCTTATTCCGGGAAAGTGTAAGTCGGCTACTCAGCGTTGAGCCTGAATTCGACGTCATTGCCCACTGCGGGACGATTGAAGAAGCGCTCGAAGTCCTGCGTCGAAAGTCGATTGACGTCGTTCTCCTCGACTTCGATCTCGGCGAGCGCGACGGGAAGGATTTTGTCCACTTGGCCAGAGAACAAGGATTCAAGGGAAAGGTTTTACTCGTGACCGCAGGAGTGAATGCAGGCTTAGTGTCGGAGCTGATACGCTCTGGTGTCTCCGGAGTCTTTCACAAGCACGATTCCGCAGCGTTGCTGGCACAAGGAATCCGCGACGTAATGGCTGGCAAAGTTTGGCTGGATCAGGAGCAACTGCAGACGGCATTGAGGACGGAATCTACGACGCCCCACTCCAGCGGAGCAAAACGGTTCACCGAGCGAGAGCACCAGGTGCTCTCGTTTGTGTTTGAGGGTCTGGCCAACAAAGAAATTGCGGCACGGACCGGAGCTTCTGAGGGCTCAGTAAAATCCACTCTTCAACAGCTGTTTTCAAAGACCGGTGTACGGACACGTAGTCAATTGGTGAGAATTGTCTTGGAGCGTTATCGAGATCAGATTTAGTGAAGAGCACACGTTGTTCCTCCTACCGGCGGAAAACCCAGTTTGGGTCCGGGGCCATGCTATGCCCGGTGGACTTGGTCGGTGAACTCGGTGATTGCTCCGGTCGGAAGGTTCAGCCAGGCAATGCTTGTAGCGGCTCGGCTCCGAACAAGCGTGCGAATCCGCCAAGTTTCTGATGAAATTTGCGATCTTCGCCAAAAATCGAGCCACCACAGGGAAATCATCATCAGCAGTCCTTCTTCGCAACCTCACCCATCGGTCCCATGCATATAGGTGCGATTGTTCATAAGACGACATTCGTCCCCGGCACAGTGACTCCAGGGCGTCGTCATGGGAAACTCAATAGTTGCCTCGTCAGAGATCACGAATCCGCCCCCATGCTAGACTTAGTTTTTCATGCCGGCTCTTCGCGTCATCCTTTTGTGGCATCAGCATCAGCCCTTTTACAAAGATTTGGTCACCGCCGAGTATCGCCTGCCGTGGGTCCGCCTTCACGCCCTGAAGGACTATTACGGGATGGTCAAACTCCTGGATGAGTTCCCCGGCGTCCATCAGACGTTTAACTTGGTTCCATCCCTGATTCGCCAAATCCAGGATTATGTTGCGGGAGCGGCGGAAGATCCCTTTCTCCGGGTTGCCGCGAAACCAGCCAGCGATCTGAAGCCGGATGAGCGCAAGTTCGCGCTCGAATACCTGTTTCAGGCCAATCCAGTGCATATGATTGGGCGCTATCCGCGCTATCGCCAACTGTGGGAATGTTTCTGTGGAGTCGGCCAATCGCCCGAGCGTGCCGAACACTACTTTCATGCCCAAGATTTTACCGATCTGCAGGTGCTCTCCCAGCTCGCCTGGTTTGATGAATTCTTCCTCGAGGATCCGGAGATCGCCGCGTTGGTCCGGAAAGGGCGGGGATATACTCTCGACGATCAGAAGTTCGTAATCGCCCGCGAACGCCAGCTGCTCGGAGAGGTTCTTCCCGCGTACACCGCGGCAGCCCAGCAGCGGAGAATCGAGATCTCCACTTCACCCTTCTACCACCCGATTCTGCCTCTGCTGTGTGACACCTCTCAGGGGGCAGCGTCCAGTCCCGGCTTACCCTTGCCACAGAATCGGTTTCGCCATCCCGAAGACGCGCGCGAACAGCTTCGCCGGGCCCTCGACTGGCACCAGCAGGTTTTCGGTGTTCGCCCGGTCGGAGTCTGGCCCTCGGAAGGAAGTGTTTCAGACGAAGTCTTGGCGATCGCGCACGAACTGGGGGTGAACTGGATGGCGACCGACGAAGGTGTCTTGGGCCGGTCGCTGGGCGTGAACTTTGCCCGAGATGGCTCTGGACGTTTGCCCGATCATCTGGCGGAACAACTGTATTCCATCTATCGCTTTGAAGGTGGTCGGACCCGGATGCATCTGATTTTCCGCGACCATACAATTTCCGACCTGATCGGCTTCATGTACTCGGGAATGGATAGCCAGGAAGCCGCCGCACACCTCATGAGAAGCATTAAGCAAGCCGGCCAGCCTCTTCTAAGCAAAGGCAAAGACGCGGTCATTGCCGTCATCCTCGATGGTGAAAATGCGTGGGAGTATTATCCCCGCTCGGGGCGTGAGTTTCTGCGCCGTTTTTACCAGGCTCTGGAGCGGGAGCCCGGGGTCGAAGCGGTCACGGTCTCAGAAGCCATCGCGCGCCATAGGGATTTCAGGACGCTCCCGGCCGTGGTGCCGGGTTCCTGGATCAATGCCAACTTCAACGTGTGGATCGGTGCGGTCGAAGATAACAAATCGTGGGATTGCCTCTCTCACGCGCGCAATTTTTACTCGCAGGCGGCGGCGCACGCCAGCGAAGCTCAACGTCAACTGGCATTTGAGGAACTGCTCATCGCGGAAGGCAGCGATTGGAACTGGTGGTACGGTCCCGAGCATCATTCCGCGAATGACCGCGACTTCGACGAGCTTTACCGCAAACACTTATCGAACGTCTACCAGGCGCTGGGGGCAAGCCCTCCTGACTCTCTTGCTCAGCCGCTTACCGCCAGCCGTGCCCGGCTGGAGTTCAGTCCGCAAACAGCCTACATCCATCCCCGCATCACGGGAGATGGAGTGAGATATTTCGAATGGATGGGTGCGGCCATTTACCGGGCCGATCATCGCGCCGGCGCCATGCACGGCAAGCTCTTCCTCATGGATTCGGTCTACGCCGGGATCGACGAAAACTATGTATATGGACGTTTAGACTTCATTGACAAACTTCCAGCGATGGCTTTCGAGTTGGTAGTGAACCTGGAATCCTGGGCTGCGAACGCTCAACGTCCGCGTCGTGCGCTGCGAATGGAGGCACGAATCGAGGCGGGAAGAATGAGCGTCTGGCAGATCAGTACCCCCGACCAGGATGTGCCGCTCGCGACTTCCGAGCACACGACGGCCGAAGTAAAGATCGCTTTGGCTCGTAACTTCGAGTGCAAGGTTCCATTGTCATGGCTGCTGGCAACGCCGGTAACGGCGGATCGAACCGCAGCTTGGCAAACTCTGCCGGTGGCGACGAAGCTACGGCTGAGGTTCAGCATCTGGCAGAATCGCTTGCCGGTCGATGCCCTCCCACTCGAGGGGTGGATCGAGTTGCAATTATTAAGTGAGCCGGGCCTGGCGGCCCTCGCTTTTTGAGGACAAGAAAAGTCAGGCTCTCACCCGGGAAGCAAGCGACGGCAAGAGCCAAGCAACGCGTCTACTGTCCAGCTGGGGCCGCACGCATCAGTGCCTTTCTGGGGGCGGACTCCGCCTCGATGGCAGAAAAGCAACGCTGGTTTGCGGGCAAGCCCGACTACGAGAACTGGGGGCTGGCGCTCGCCTCCGATACCGAGGCGTATGCCGGTCATCTGGGCAAAGCGCGGGATCTGACCAAGCGGGCCGTGGACTCCGCCGTACGAGCGAGGAAACTGGGGCAATATGGCAGGCGATGGCTGCGCAGCGAGAGGCTGCTTACGGCAATCCTGCGGAAGCCCGGCAGTCAGGTACCGAGGCTTTGAAGCTCGCCCCCGCGAGTAAGGGTGTCGAGAGTGAAACCGGGCTTGTGTTTGCCATGGCAGGCGATACGATGCGAGCCGATTCCTGGGCACAAGACTTGGGGAAACGCTATCCGCTGGACACGCAGATGCAGTCGCTTTGGCTGCCTGCGATTCAGGCGCAATTGGCGCTGGACAAAAAGAACCCGGCTTCCGCCCTGAATGCCCTGGAAGCCGCTTCTCCCATCGAGTTGGGGCAAATTGGTTTCGTCGCCAATATTTCCTGCCTCTATCCGACATACATTCGAGGTGAGGCGTATCTGGCTGCGGGAAAGGGCAGCACTGCCGCCACTGAGTTCCAGAAGATTCTCGACCACAGCGGCATCGTCTGGAACTGCTGGACGGGAGCCTTGGCACATCTGGGCGTGGCGAAAGCTAACGCTCCGCAAGCGAGAACTTCGCAAGGCGCTGATGCCGATGCTGCTCGCACCCGTGCCCTTGCCGCTTAGAAAGACTTCCTCACCTTCTGGAAAGAAGCCGACCCCGACATCCCCATCCTGAAAGAAGCCAAAGCCGAGTACGCCAAGCTGCGGTGAAGCCTTGTTCTTTTGTTCTTTTTTGGTTTAGCTGCTGAAGCAGCGGTTTTGTTAGAGGCTCTGAGGCGCTAAGGTCGGACATCTGATCAATGCGAGGGGGCGAGGGGCAAGCTACTTGTCGTCGCCTGTGGGAACAGCAGAAAAAGCAGGCCGGACGTCTCCGGCCTGCTGCGGGATAAGTCGTGTTTATTTGATCGAGTAGACATACGGGAAAGCGGCCAGCTCATCGGCGCTTTCAATCCCGTAAGGGGAAACGCTAGGCACTAGGGCACCGAGATAGAGCGCTCCGCTGACAACAGTGCCAGAGGTCCCGGATGGCGTAAATGTGACGGTGATGGTTCCCTTATCACCCGGGTTGAGGAACAGTGGGTTGAACAACGCGTACGTCGGGTCAATTGAGAACAACCAGAAGTCACCCGTCGTGGAGGTCACAGCAGCGTCGAATGGCTTTCCGGTTGCGGTCATCGAGATAGTGGCAGACCCCGACGGCGCACGAGCAGGATACGGCCCACACTCCGTGGGTTCTGCAGCCCAAAAACCCGCCGTTACGGAGTTGCCTGGCGGGCTGTAGGAAGCCGCCGCGGTGGTTGAGCAAAGCGGTCCTGGGCCAAAGTTGGCGCTAGCCAAAAGCGGGTCACCCGGGAACGGTGAGAAGTCGAACATCGCGGGCAAACTCGAGGTTTGCAAAAGCGAGATGCTCGAGGTCTCCGTCGGGACAAGCCAATAGGGTTCCGAGGTAACGGGCAGAGCCACAGTTCCCGAGGTTCCCAGTTCCGTCGGCAGAACCAGGTCCGTAACGCCCTCGAGCCGAGGGTCAATGAAGAACAACTGCGGTGACACGCCGTTGTTGGTAACGCTCACCGTGTAATTCACCGGAGTGCCTGCCGCCAAATGATGGTTTGGGCCCTCTGGCAGTCCCGTGGTCGTCGCGGTGATGTGGTTAAAGATGATATTTCCGCTGTAGGGCTGTGCGACCTCATTCCCGATGTCGGGGCCGGCAAACTCTACGATCAGAGTCCAAAGACCCGGTGCCGGGTTGAGAGTGTAGGCGGTCGCGTAGAGTCCGCTGTTCTCAGCATAGCCAAGCGTGTCGCCGTCCGGACTGACGAGGTAAAGTCCCACGCCGCCGAGCGTTGCTTCGTTGGTGAGCGAGAGGTTGGCGGCGATGTTCGTTACGCCCTTGGGGACGTTGAATTGGTAATATTGCACCTGTCCCTCGTTGGGGGGCCTGCCGTTCCCGCCAGTCAGCACACCACTGAAAGAACCGCCGCCGCTGCCGACTACCACTTGGCTGCGCAGGGTCACTGGGATAGTGGTCGTTTGGTTGAAGCCGAGGCCCGAAGTCAGTACGATTGAACCATCCAGGTCGCCTGGCGACAACGGCGTATTAGCTGAAAATGCGAAACTCTGACTCTGGCCTGGAGCGAGCTTCACGCTGTTCGGAGTGGCCGAGCCGAAGGGGACGTATGTCTCCGTCTCCACCTGCCACGGGATGGTAGCATTCACCCCGCCAACTGACTTCACTGCGCCAAAGATCGCTCCTGTCCAGACCCCGGGGATCGGCGAGACTACGTCCACGTTAGCGAAGTTCGCAATACCCTGCGGAAGTGAGCTAGCGGCATACCGGCCCTCGGGGTCGATTAGGACCAGATGAACGTCATCCCCGTTCGGGTTTTTCTGAGGATAGGCCATAGAGGCGTTCAGCCGATCGATGCCCGCCGGCACGCTGAACGAAAAAGTCGCCCAGTTCTCCGGCACTCCGCCCCAGCTAATGAGCTTGGGACTGGTGGCATCATTTAGCGTGACGCTCCCCGTTCGCACTTTCTGGGCCGGCCCGAGAGTGCGGCCACTGAGGTCAACAACCTGCGTGAACGCGCCGGTGTTGGTGATTGTCACTCTCCAATGGTTCGGGGTGTTGGGCTTGCCGACCGCATTGAGTTGGTTCGTGCTGAGAACAAGGGTGTCGCCAATCGGCGTCGGAGTGCCGTCAGCGGTAGCAATCGACTCCGCCAGCAGCACGGCTCGGTAGGCGTTGACCAGTCCCGCCCCCTGCTCAACCGCTGGGGCCTCAAGGTCGGTTGCAGTGCTGAGCAAAATTTGCTTGACCAGTGCCGGCGTTGGGCTGGCGCCGCCGTGCGTCAACCGGTAAGCCTGGATTACAAGCGCAGCCGTACCTGCCGTCCACGGAGACGATTCGCTGGTGCCTCCTGCAGACTCGAAGTCGATAAACTTGCCAGCGTAGTCAGTGCAGTCCGCAAAGTCCCTGCTCGCCTCACACGACGCCCAGCTCAGATCTCCGGGCGCGACGAGGCTGATGGTGCCGCCGGCCTCATCGAAACCGCCGGAGCTCAGATTGCTGATGTTATTGCTCAGCCAGCCCGTTGTGGCGAAGTAACGCGCCGCGTCGAGGTTGGTCTGCGCATAGAATTGAAATTGCGTTGACGCCCCAACTCCGATCAATAGTGGGTCTGTCGCGGGTGAGGTTATGGTATTGCTCGCTCCGGCATCGAAGCTGCACACGGTGACCACTACGCCCGCTGCCACGGCGGCCTCGTCGAACAGTTTTTGCACATCGACCGCCGTGACGTCAGGGAAGTCATTGCTGCCGTATGACTCATTAAGCACGTCGACGGCATCGACTTCAACTGCATAGTCGATAGCTTCAAGGAAGATGGAGAGTGTGCTGATCTCAAATGTCCCGAAAGCGCGAAGCCCGACCTCTGCCGCGCCGGGAGCCACACCCTCGATTCGGATTTTGCATGCGGATGGGTCCGGCTGGAAGGTGTAATGGCTTACATCGTAGACATGGATGCCCTGCCCGGCAATGGTGTTGGAATCGAGAAACGCCTCGTCGCCTCCGGTGAGTGCGTTGGGGCCGTCGCCGGAGAAGTCCTTGTAATCCCCACCAATCGATGGATCGAACACAGATTTGTGGTCAGGCCGGATGAAATTAATGTTGTCTGGATCGACGCCGTCGGCGATCCAAGCGACCTTCACTCCCGTGCCGTCGATGCCGAGCGATCGCGCCGTGGGAGCGTTCGCAATGTCTGAGTCGGTGTTGGTTAGCGCGAGGCCCTCGGGCTGAAGTAGCACTGCGCCCTTCGCGCCGCAAGCGCCGGGAATCACGTTAGGCGTTAGCGTCCCGCCGTTTTGCTTAACCGACTCCGCCGATTGCGACGACCTCAAGGTATCCATCGCCGGGCGTTTTGGGCGCTGAATAATGAAGTCGGGTATAACCTTTGCCACGGCCGGGTTCGCCTTCAGTCTTTCTACTTCACCCTTGGAAACCGTCGCCGCAAGTGCATTCACGAGTTTGTAACTCTTGATGTTAGCGGCATGCACTTGTTGGAGTTCATCCATCAGCGGCGCCTGTTCTGCTGCGATCACACTCGCGCGCACCGCTCTGGCGTTGCTGCCCTTTGGGGCGGCTTCGTGCTGGCTCTTCATGATCACGATCACATGCTGATCCGCATCCTGCGGCTCCACTGACAGCTGAGCGCCTGCCGGCACGGCTGCAACCAGAGTCGGTGCGACCACGCACAACCCCATGAAATTCTTCTTCAATTTCTGGCCGATGATCTTGGCGAGAACACCTGTGGGATAGGACATTTTGCCTCCTGAGGAAGGGCCTTCTTACCCGCTCCGGTATCCGTAGATCGGCATAGGTCGGGTTGGCATTTGCCGGATTGGTAAGAGAAAGAGGGTCATTGATCTTCATTCAGCCACAGCCGTTACATCCTGTACGGTACTTAAACCAAATACATCACCCGACAGTCATAACCAAGGAGATCACCATGGGAAACTGCCGCACCAAGTTACTGCCGAAAGCCCCGAGTGTCAACACGAGTTGTCGGGAATGAAGTTTTTCAGCAGGTCGGGAACCGAGTTTCAGCCCGAGCCCTTGTGGAAATTTCAAAGCGCCGGCAACTTTTGCAGTGACGGAATCATGCTCGAGTCGCTCGGAAAACAATAGGAAGCCACCTTCAGGGAGGCAGCTTTTGTGTTGGCAGGGTTTGTTAGGTGTTAGTGATCTAAACCTGTCCAATAGGGTCAGCTTTTGATTGGACTACCGTTATTCAGCCCAAACCGCCGAGCTTCGCCATCACGAATTTACCGCGCCCCGCCCGGTTGAGCCGCCGGATGAATTCCGCGAGAGCGCAAAGACGGACGACGATACCTCTCCGAGCCCGAGTACCTTGTCGAGGTTCCGGGCGTGGCCATGGACATCATGGGCAGGACGTCTGAGAGCATCTACAACCGCTACAGAATTGTGGACAACGGCGAGAAGCGCGATGGGGTAAGGCGCATGCAGGAATATCTCGCGGCGCTCATCGAGTGTGATGGCGGAGGAGCGGAAACCGGCGACTGCACCCACCACGGTGCAGTAAAAATTACGCAGACCAAAACGACAAAAACACGGACAAAACCACGCGGGCCGCTCATCCGGGCGGCCCTTTTTCAGCCTACTGTCCGGCTGTAACTGCTTGCATCTGCATGGGTCGGCTCAACTGCATCTCCAGTTGCGTTCCGGCTGGCAAAGATGTGTACTTTTTCTTGCTCAGCCAATGGGCCACGGTCGCCGATCCTCCGATTGCGCCGCCGATCAGCAGACCCTTGCCGCCGCCAGCCAATCCCCCGATCAACATTCCGCCGCCTGTCCCTATGCCAATCTCGGCAAGGTCCTTGCCATCATAGCCCTTGCCTTTGAACTGACCTTCGTCGTTTACCGCACCTTTGTGTATGCTCGTGTCGACCAGCCTGGCATTCAGCACGAGGCGCTCGCCATTCGGCATAATCAGCGATTCAGGAAAGATGGCGATTGTAGGTTTGCCCTCGATCCTGCGAGGTTCGCTCACTCGAGCGACGCGGCCCTCGATGGTGGCTCCGACCGGAACGACCGTCTTTCCGCCGAGCAGCACGGGCTCGGTAAGACGAGCCGAGAATGGATCCCCCGTTCTTGACGTCAACGTGGCGAGATTATTCTCCAGCCTGACCTTGAGAGTTGTACCCACTGGCAACGAGACGTTGTCTTGGCAGAGCACCGCCCCGGACAGCAGGGTTACTGAGATAAGTACCAGAAGCTGTTTCACCGATCCGACTCTCCTTTCTGCTCCATCGATTCTCCGGATGGAATCATGCGAATGGCAATTTTGTGAACGGTTGAAGAATCCTACCAGCTTGCCAAAAAGGCGTCCTCAGGCGTCTTTTCGCGGATCGCAGCGCAACCGAGGTGACACAATCAAGCCCAAAGCAATTCGGTTCCTGAGCCGATTTGAACTCGAAAACGACTATTCTTGTGTCACAGGCATGATGACATAATTCAACCGGCTCGGAAGCTGGGCGCATCAAGGTGCATAGTAACTCGAGCGATTCACTCGCGAGGAGAATCGAGGATTGGGCCGGACCTACTCCGCTCCGCATCGCTCGCCGTTACTTACAATTTCTTGAGTGCTTCCAAGACCGCGGCGACAGGAATCCGATCGTTTTGATTCACGCCGCGATAGATGAACCGCACCACGCCGTCGTCGTCGATGACGAGCGTCGCTGGACGCGCAATATGAATCGCGTCGTGTCCCAGGCGGTGATAGACCCCATAGGCCTTGGTCACGGTGCGATCTTCATCCAGCAAGAAGGGAAACGACACCGGATGCTTTGCCAGGGATTTTGCCGGTTTAAAGATGCCGCTGCGTTTTTCTGCGGCGACGAAAACCAGCTGCGCGCCGGCCTGTTCGATTTCCTTCTTGAATGGCTCAAACTGAGCCATGCGCTTGCGGCAGTTGGGTCACCAGGTCCCCCGCAGGAACTCCAAAACGACCTTTCCCCGAGCGAGCAGTCCGGAAAGTGAGAAGCTTTCTTCCCGGTTGGCTGCCGCCAGCGAGAACTGGGGCGCCCGTGACCCAACCTCAAGCGTATCCGTGCGGTTCTGCATCGCACCCCGACTCTAGAATAGTGAGGGGCGCAGGGCAAGGCCGGGAATTCCAAGAGAACCATCCCAAATACCGGTGACTCGGGCTTCGATATGGGAAAGCGCCCATTGCCTCAAGTTGCCAACGCCCCGGAGACTCTCGATCCTCCGCATCTTCCGCTGATCGGACCAAGCGGGCAAAAGGACTGTCACCTCCGTTCCCGCGCCGTGGATGGCTTTTTTTGATAGGCTGTCAGGAGACATGACCACCATCAAAGCTCATTATCTGGCAGCACTCCTTCTCGGGATGTGGATGCCTGCGGCGGTTGCGCAGGTGACCGCGTCGGTCACGAACGATGTTCCCGCTTCGAGGGAGCAAATCCAAAAGCTCTTTGCCGTCATGCAAGTGCGCCAGCAGACGCATCGGATGATGGATTCGTTGGTTCAGCAGATGCAGGCCATGACTACGGCCACGATTAAGGCGCGATACCCGCAAATCACGGGAGCGGAATTGGCCAAGCTGAACCGGATTTCCGAGGAGATTTTACGAGACATGCCGCTCGACGCCATGCTGGACGACATGATTCCCGTCTATCAAAAGTATCTGAGCCAATCCGACGTCGATAACATGATAGGCTTCTACCAATCGCCGACGGGGAAAAAACTCATCAACCAGATGCCGCAAATTACCCAGGAGGCCATGCAGGTTTCCTACCGACGCATGGAGAAGCAGGTGGATGAGGTCATGCAGAAGGTGGAAGACCTGGTGAAACAAGATCAGCAAGGGGGCAGGGATCAAAAAGCCCAGCCGAGCCCTCAGAACCCATAGTGAGGTTCCATTCTCAAGACGATCACTTTGAGGGTAGACTTCAGCCTCGAAATGACCTGCACATCTTTCGAGAGGAGCGATCCGGTCGATGACTCGTCCCAAGCCTCTCGTCCTCGTCATTCTCGATGGCTGGGGTTTTCGGGCGGAATCCGAGGCTAACGCCATCGCGCTTGCCCGCAAGCCGACCTACGATCGTTTGCTGCGCGACTACCCGAACATCCTCCTTCACACGAGCGGCCAGTATGTTGGCCTGCCCGAGGGTCAGATGGGGAACAGCGAAGTTGGGCATCTCAACATCGGTGCGGGTCGCATCGTGCACATGGACATCACCCGCATCGATCAAATGATTCAGAGCGGTGAGTTCTTCCGCCAGCCGGTACTGCTGGCTGCCATGAAACACGCGCTCCGGGAGGAGCGACGCCTGCACCTGTTCGGACTGGTGTCCGATGGTGGTGTGCATTCGCACCAGACGCACCTTTACGCGCTCCTCAAAATGGCCAAGCAGAACGGACTGGACCGGGTGTTCGTGCACGCTTTTATGGATGGCCGCGACACACTGCCTACGAGTGGCGCGGGTTTTCTCGAGCAGCTCGAGCAGAAGATGCGCGAATACAATTGCGGCAAGATCGCGACCGTGAACGGCCGCTATTACGCCATGGATCGCGATCGCCGATGGGAGCGCATCGCCAAGGCGTTCAACGCCATGGTTTACGCAGATGGAGCAGCCAGGAAGTACGTAGACGCTGTCCAGGGGGTGAAGGAGTCTTACAACCAGGGGGTGACCGATGAGTTCATTGTCCCCTTTGTCTGTACCGATAGCCATGCCCAACCCCGGGCGACCATTCGCGATGACGATTCCTGTATCTGTTTCAATTTCCGCGCCGACCGGGTGCGCCAGATTACGCGGGCCCTGGCACGAAACAGCGGTCTCAACCCAAACGCTGGGCGGGATCTGCCGGGTGCGGAGGATCTCGACTCCATCCTCCCGCGGGATCGCGTGCCCAAGAATCTCAACTACACGTGCATGACCCGATACGACAGGAATTTCACCCTCCCGGTTGTGGTTCCTGCCGAATCCCTGGACAACATCTTAGCCAACGTGATGGCCCAGATGAAGCTGCGCAACCTGCGGGTGGCGGAGACGGAGAAGTATGCACACGTGACGTATTTCTTCAATGGAGGAGTCGAACAGCCTTTCCCCGGCGAAGACCGGATCCTGGTGCCTTCCCCCAAGGTCGCCACCTACGATCTAAAACCCGAGATGAGCGCCGCCGGCGTGGCCGATGCCGTCGTCAAGGCCGTGGGCGACCAGGCTTTCGATGTCATCATCGTAAACTTCGCCAACGCAGACATGGTCGGCCACTCGGGCAAAATCGAACCCACGGTGAAAGCCGTTGAGACCGTCGATGCCTGCCTCGAGCGCATTGAGACGGCGGTTCGCGCCCGCGGAGGAGCCATGCTGATTACCGCCGACCATGGCAATGCCGAGATGATGGTCGATCCTGTCAGCCGAGGCCCGCACACCGCGCACACCACCAATCCGGTTCCGTTGATTGTCGTTTCCGAGAACAGCCAACAATTCACCCTGAAGCCGAACGGATCCCTGCGCGACATCTCGCCGACCTTGTTAGGGATGCTCGGCATTCCGAAACCCAAGGAGATGACCGGGCAGGACCTGCGGGCCATGAAGCAAGCCTAGAGCGCTTCGCCTGGCCAACCCATGTTTCTCGAGACTCGCGCCCATGGCAGCAAGCCCCAGGGCTGCGGGCGGGTGATCGATTCTACATTCGAGGTAGGGCGCGTGCCCAAAATCAAGCGGGACTCGGAGCCGAGATCGAGCGGATGAAACAGGGCAAGGCTAGGCGGACCGGGTCATCGCGGTGAGCTGTTCCCCGGCGGGAACACTGGCTATGACCACCGTGCCCCTTTCGGTTGAATACACCTCGAGCTTGCCTCCGAGTTGGCGCATACGCTCGTTCATACCGCGTAGTCCGACCCCTAAGGAACCCATCCAATCCTCGTTCGACGGCTCCAAGAGCCTGGGTGGAATTCCTTTTCCCATATCCTCGACCTCCAACCAAGCGGTTCCGTCCTCCCTGGCGAGTCGAATCGTGGCCGTCGAACTTCCGGAGTGCCGATGGACATTCGTTAAGCTCTCCTGCAGGATGCGAAACAGCGCCAACTCCACCTCGGTTGGCAGACGGCCGAAATCAGGATCGACTTCGAACGTGGTCTGGATATTGCTGCGCTTGGAAAACCCGTCAAGGTACCAGGGTATGGCCGATTTCAGTCCCATTTCTTCCAGCATGGGAGGATAGAGGAGATAAGAAATGGTGCGTACCTCTTTAATTGCCTCATCGGCCAGCCGGGCGCATTGGGCAACGTCGCGGGCGGCTCCGTTGGGGCTGGCCTTGAGGATCGATTCCAGGGAATCGAGGTTCATCTTTAACACCGCCAGGTACTGGCCCAAGCTGTCATGCAAATCTCTGCCAATGCGTCTCCGCTCCTCGTCCTGCATGCGTAGCAGGCGAAGCGAAAGGCCACGGAGCGATCTTTCGGAAATAGCCAATCTTTTCTCGGCCGACTTCTTTTCGGCCACTTCGCTTGCCAGCTCCGTATTGGCTTGCTCGAGCGCTTCCTGGGTTCGCATTCTTTCCGTAAAATCCCGGGTAACGTTTGTGAAACCGATCACCGTACCTTGCTCGTCTCGCGTCGCCGTGATGATGACATTGGCCCAGAACTGGGACCCGTCCTTGCGGACACGCCAGCCTTCGTCCTCGATCCTGCCTTCCTTGCTTGCCAGCGCCAGCTCCCATTGGGGCTTGCCATCTTCGACATCTTCCACCGGATAGAAGCAGGAAAAGTTTCGGCCGAGAATCTCCGACGCGGCGTAGCCCTTCAGTCGCTCGGCGCCCCGGTTCCAAGTGCTGACATTTCCCTCCGCATCGAGCACCATAATCGCGTAATCCCCGACCGCCTCGACAAACAGCCGAAACCGTTCCTCACTTCGGCGCAGGTCGGCTTCCCGCAAATAGGCGTCGCGCACCGTCTGTTCTGTCTCCTCTCGCGCTCGCAGTTCCGCACTCAACAAGCGGTAGTAGAGGTACAGCAGCATGAGTGCCAAGAAGAAACTTGAAATCACGACCGTCGTGGCCAGCAGAAACCGCTGCTGAGCGGCTTTCGTTCTCTGCCCAAGAAGGCGGGTTTCCTCCACCCTGATAGCTTGGGCAGCCGCTGCGCCTTCGGAACCGGTACCCAGGTTCTGGCGCAGGAGAACCGGCAGGTCCAGTGATTGTCCCTGCTGCTTCTGTCCTATCGAATCCTCCCACGCGCCCAGACGCGCGTTGGTGATGGTTTCGAGGCGGTCACCAGCTTCGCGTTGGGCAGGATGATCGCTGGTGAGCACCCGCAGGGTTTGCATGCGATCGTGGACTTTGGCGACTTTCGCTTGGTACTCCGCCAAAATGGAATCGTCGCCCGACATCAGGTAGCTCATTCTTAAGCGTGATGCATCATTGATCGTGGCCTCGAGGTCGCCCAGAACGGCACGTATTTCTTGCGTATGATTCACCCATCGTTCGCTGGCCCTGAAATAGGAAAAGGAGAGGTAGGTGGCGAACCCACAGAAGCCAAGCAGAGCTATGGCCAGTATGAATAAAGTGCGCGCTTTTGCCCGCTGCGACATTGTGTCCAGTTGGGTGGTCCTTGCCATTGAGTACAAGGGCGAGAAAGGAGAGCGAACACGACCATCTTACCAGTTGCTCACAGACTTGCAAGCGGTCAACGCGTTCATGGAAGCAACTGATCAACATCGGAACCTTGCTTCGAACATTCTCCGCGACGCCTCGGCTGTCGCCCCATTGTCGCACCTCCGTCTTTGTCATTCTGAGATGGTCAGGATTCGATCGTGTGCTTGAAAAAACGCGATCGCCTCTCGGCCGACGATCCGAGCGCCTCGTGGTACGGTACTCTAACTCCCCGACAAGCCATCTCGCCCTAAACTTTGCGCTCCGACTCGCAAAAAAGCTACGCCTTCGAGCTGAAAGCATCACTTGGCCGCACGCGGTTCGGGAACACCAAGATCTAGGGTTTAGACCTAGCGCGCTCATTCCGGTCTCTCCCGAACCGACCTCGCGTTCAACGAGTCGAGCACTCAGACCGAACGACGGCTGCAATCTTTCGCGCCACCGGAATCATCACTTTTTAGCGTCTCGGACAGGCTAGAAATAACAGGGATTTGCATTTGGCGCGGGGGCTTGCCACTCCCGTATGGGCGGGTTCAGACACCTTGAGGGACAGCCGGCGGCCTTCTGCCGAGGCCCTTCTGGCAGAGCGAAGGGCCTTTTTGTGGGCAAGAAGTCTTCAGCATCGCGTACGTGATACGGGCAAGCTTCCAGCCAGCGGAGAGTAACTTCGCGGAATCTCTTTCGTTATCTTGCACACAAAGCTGGCTTAGTGTGATATCGGAGCAGCCGAGATTAGCGTTCTCCGGAAGTGCATGGAACCATCGATTCCTAACGAAACCTCCCGGCCGGGGCTGGGTGGATCAAGATTCAAGAGCCTGAGATGCCAGATCATGCTGTATGCATTTCAGACGACGGCATTCGTCTGGGCTCTGGTCGTGTGCCTTCGCACGGTGGACCTAGGGTGGAACGCGTTCGCCGGGATCGGCCTTGGCATGTTTGGGGCGATTCCGATTTCATGCCTGGGAATCCGCATCCATTCTCGACAATCCAAGTGCTGAACTTGGGCGGCCACGAACCAGGAAGCGGTGCGGCAGTCATGCCGCTTCGCCAGCAGCCCGACAAACATGCTCGCAGCTCGAGCAAAAGCTCCGATCGCAATGCTGGCACACAAATTCATGGACTTCGCATAACGCCCGACCGCAGGCTGCACACACGCTGCAGGCATCAGTTCCACAACGCTCAGGACGAGCACTTCGGCGCGGGTTGCCGACGGTGGCCTCACACCGGCGCTCTGGCTCCGCTCGTACGCTCATCGGACCTCCAGGGCCGCAATCCTTAGCGCCACAACTCTGCTCCCGAAATTCTGAGTCGGCAATCGGGTAGTTACGTTATGCTTTGGTGGTAACTGTGCATAGGAATCGAATGGATCAGCGGGGTCGAGATTGGGACCGATCGGAGAACGGCCGGTAAGCTTTCACACCCACTTTGTGCATCGCACCCGTGTTTCAAACCATCTGAAGTAAAACGTGTCCCGGGCCAGTTCGGGAGGGGTGACTTTCTATGGATTTTACCGTCCAATGCCAAAAGGAGAAGGTCCGGTGAAGTCGGAGTGTTTACCCTTTAGCGGCATGCCCCATGTCAGCCGCTTGTTTACCGATTTCCTCTATGACTACCCTCGGGTCCAATCCTTCTATCGACGCTCCCCACACATCACGGAATGGCTAAAAGAGGAAGCCTCCTCGATCCGGTACACGACAAGGAACCGGCAGGCGGTTTCCGAGATTCTCGAGCGTCAGAACAAATCCTGGGAGGCCTCGGCGCAGACACTGACCAACCTCGCGCGCTTGCGTGGGGGCGCCGCTGCGGTTGTGACTGGACAGCAGGTGGGCTTGTTCGGTGGCCCCTTGTTTTCGATTTATAAGGCGCTTACCGCCATCAAACTGGCTCAGGTAGCCACGGAAATGGGCGTCGATAGTGTTCCCGTTTTCTGGTTGGCGACCGAAGACCATGATTTGGCGGAGGTCAATCGGGTCTCGATCCCCGGGCCGGATGGTTCTCTCGAAACTCTGGCCGCATCGGTCGAAGGCCTGGCGGATGCACCGGTGGGAATGCTCCGGTTCGGCGCCCAGATTGGCACGCTTCTAGAGCAGGCGACGACTTTGCTAGGCGAGTCCCAGGCCACCCAAGCTTTGCGCCACAGCTACCGTCCGGGTGAAACTTTCGGCAGCGCATTCGCTCGGTTGTTCGCTCTCCTGTTTGCGGAATGGGGCGTGATTCTGTTGGACGCTTCGGATCCGGAACTTCACCAACTCGCCGAGCCGATTTATCGCGAAGCGGTTCTGCGCAATGCGGAATTGCACGAAGCTCTCGTGGCACGCGGCAAAGAATTGGAAGCCTCCGGATACCATCAGCAGGTGAAGGTGACCCCTTCCTCGACGCTCCTGTTTACCTTGAACAACGGGGCGCGAGTTCCCCTGCAGCGCGATCCGGACGGGACCAGCGGCAGCTTTGAGATCGGGAAGGAACGGATTCCCCAGGAGGAGCTGTTGGCTCGGATTCGGGCCGCGCCTCACCATTTCAGCGGTAACGTACTGCTGCGGCCTGTGGTCGAAGATTTCTTGCTGCCGACCCTCGCCTACACGGGAGGAGCCGCCGAAATCGCGTACTTTGCCCAAGCCGGCGTGGTGCATGAGATGCTCCTGGGGAGGACAACCCCGATTGTGCCGCGTTTCTCCGCGACCCTGGTCGAATCAAAGCCAAGGCGCCTTCTCGACCAGTACCGTTTGAATCTGCCCGATCTGTTTCACAGTCCTGAGCAGTTGCGCGAGACGCTCGCGGCCCACGCGCTTCCCGCGGAATTGCAATCGGCATTTGAAAATGCCGCGACCTCCCTCCAGCATTCGTTGTCGGCGATTCGCGACGCTCTCGGCCGCCTGGATCGGACTTTGCTGGACGCGGCAGAAAATGCGGCCGCAAAAATGCAACACCAGCTCGACGGTTTGCGCGCCCGTGCAGCTCGCGCCGAATTACGCCAAGCCGAGGTTGTCAGGCGGCACGGTGAAGTGCTGAGCTACGCCCTCTATCCTCACCAGACACTGCAGGAACGGGAGCTGGCAGGCGTTTATTTCCTGGCGCGTCATGGGACGGAACTTCTGCGCGCCCTCTACGATGCCATTCGCACCGATTGCCTGGATCATCAGGTGATCTCGCTCTAGCCGGAAAGCGTCGGGTGGCCCAGTCAGAACCGCTCATCAACGGCGGGTTCGAAGCGTGGCTTCCAGCTCCTCGAGCGACTCCACGCGCGGCAGGCTTCGACCCCGGTACGCTCCTGAGACATCGAATAGTATGGCCTTCATACCGGCGCGGGTCGCGCCCAGATAGTCCACTGAATAGACGTCCCCGACATACAGACTGTGCCTGGCATCGATACCGAGGGAGCCCAGGGCCGCCTCAAAGATGGCGGGATCAGGCTTCTCATATCCTACCTCTCCTGAATCGGTGATTGACTGAAAGCAGTCGGCGATGCCACAGCGTTCGAGTACCCCGGCGATCCTGCCGTCTGCGTTCGAAATCACACCCAGAGGATAGTTTTCTCCAATGCGTTCGAGTGCTTCGCGGGTTCCCGGGCGGATGTCGCACCAGTTGGCGGAAATGCGGGTTGCCTCGACCAGGGAATCGAGGATGGCACTGTCCTCGACGCCAAGACCTGCGAGTAAGTGGGAATAAAACAGAAACCAGAAGCCATGGTCGACCAGGCCATCGCGCTCGATGAGATCGTCGAACTCTTTCTTCGTGGCGCGCTCAATTTCGTGCCAGCGCGCCCGGCTCGAGGCTAGCTTCGGCGGATCGAGGGGCGCCAGGATACGGTCGTGGTCGGGGAAGAGAAGCGTGTTACCGACATCGAAAAAGACAGCTTTGAGTTCACTTGGCATTCCTTCCCATCTTCGCACACTTCTCAAAATCCGCGAGGGCCGCGGGCAGACTCGAGCGCGTATGAGTTACGGGAAGGGCAGCCGGCTAGGGGGTCTCTTCGTCTCGCTTCTTGCCGTAGCGCAAGGCCAGGCCTACGCCGATTGTCATGAATCCAAGAGGAGGTACGAGCAAGACCAGAATTCCACGGCTGATGGCGCGCTGCCCATCCTTGGTCGTTCCCACCGTGCTCTGGTAACACATAGCGCAGCCCTGAGCCAGGGCAGGAGCGGCCCATAGCGTGATTCCCAATGCGAATAAAGCCAGGCGTCGTTTCATCGTACCCCCAGCTGGAGAATGCGGAAGGCATCGGCAAAAAACACGCACATGAAGCAGAGGCAGGCAACCACGGCCGTCATCATTACCCACTTCATGGATCGAGCTTCGTACTTCAAGTGCATGAAGTAACCGATGATCAGCGCAGACTTGATGATGGAAAGAACCATCAGTGCTTGCAGCATCTGGACGGGCTGGAAGACCTGCCGATAGGCGAGAACGACTTCGACCGCGGTGAGGAGCAGCAGCACCCCCCAAACCCAGAAATACTGGGCCTTGCTCTCATCATGATGTGCGTCAACGGTGTGCATTTTGAAGTGCTCTCCCTAGTCGATCGACATTCCTTTCGATGCTTGCCCGGTCCGGTTCATC
>Ga0187783_10001047_pt1 | contig 20444 bp, 17 predicted proteins | sample 1015_SJ02_MP02_2_FD_132471 | JGI IMG/M metagenome (GOLD analysis project Ga0187783, IMG submission 132471) | Tropical peat soil microbial communities from peatlands in Department of Meta, Colombia - 1015_SJ02_MP02_20_MG | ecosystem: Environmental > Terrestrial > Soil > Wetlands > Peat | place...
ACCACCAGCTGCCGGGCAGCGCCTCGACGCGGCTCGAGCCGCGGACCATTGATCTCACCGGCCATCCAGACCTCCGCGGGTTAAGGTGTCGGCTTGATGGGCGCCGCATCACGGCCTTTGACGGCCCGATAATAGGCCCAGAGCAGACAGGCTGCCACGCCGCGCCATGGACGCCAGGAAACAGCGAGTTCAGCCATGGCCTTGGCGCCGGGCCGGGAATTGAGCGCAAATGCCAGCCGTGCCGCTTCCTGCAGGGCGAGGTCCCCGGCCGGCCAGGCATCGGCATGACCCAGGCAGAACAGCAAATAGATGTCGGCCGTCCAGGGTCCGATGCCGTGAATGGCCGTCAAAGCCTCATGCGCGGCGTCGGCCGGACAGTCGGCTAATCCGGCGAGATCGAGCGTCCCCTGATCGATGGCCCGCGCGATTGCCTTAAGGGTCCGGATTTTCCCAGCGGACAGGCCGACTCGCTTGAGCCGATCGGAACGGCAGCGCAGGAGGCGTTGGTGATCGAGCGGATGCAGCAAGGTCGTCAGGCGTCGCCAGATCGCCGAGGCGCTGGCGGTGGAAAGCTGCTGCGCGACCACGATGGACGCAAGGCCAGCAAATCCGGCTGGACGTCGCCGCAACGGCAGCGGTCCGGCCGTGGCACTGATCGCTGCCAACCGCGAATCAGCCTCAACGAGACTGGCGAGCGCGGTCTCGAGGTCGGCTTCATTATGGATGTAAAAGGTCATGCCGATGCCCGTGACTTACCGGATCCGATGCGGCCGCGATCGTGTTAGCATCCGACCACATGTTTCCGCCTGTATTTCGCTTCGCACCGAGCCCCAACGGATATCTGCATCTCGGCCATGCGCTAAGCGCGCTGATGAATTTCGAGATGGCCAGGGCGGCTGGCGGGCGATTTTTGCTGCGCATCGAGGATATCGATCCGACCCGACGGCGTTCGCACTTCGACAGCGCGCTGCGTGAGGATCTCGCCTGGCTCGGTCTGACCTGGGAGGAGCCCGTGCGTCGCCAGTCCGAGCATCGCGATGCCTATCGAGTGGCGCTCGAACGATTGGCCGGCGCTTGTCTGGTCTATCCGACCTTCGAGAGCCGCAGTGAGCTTGCACGGCAAGCGGCTGCGTGCGGCCCCAATTGGCCTCGCGACCCCGATGGCGTGCCGCTCTATCCGCGAGCCGACCGCACGTTGCCGGAGCCAGAGCGCGCCGCGCGGCTTGCGGCCGGGCAACAGCATGCCGTTCGGCTCATGATCGATGACGCGGCAGCTCGCGTGGGCGAACTCAGCTGGACCGAAACCGGCCGCGGCCCCAACCAGGAGACCGGCACGATTGCGGCCTCGCCACAGATCTGGGGGGACGTGGTTCTGGCCCGCAAGGATGCTCCGGCGAGCTATCACCTGGCTGTGGTGACGGATGATGCAGAGCAGGGCATCACCCACGTGGTGCGTGGGCAGGACCTGTTCTGGGCGACCAGCGTACATCGACTCTTGCAGGCGCTGCTGGGCTTGCCCGCGCCGATCTATCACCATCACCGGCTGATTCTCGATGCGCAAGGGCGCAAGCTGTCGAAGTCGAACCGTACAACAGCCTTGCGCGAGTTACGCAGCCAGGGCGTGACGCCCGCCGATGTCCGCCGGCTTGTCCACCTGTCCTGAATGCCTGGTGGCCCTGTGAACCGACGCGCCAACCGACCAAACCATAATCGATCCATTCTCGCGGCTCGCTTTGCGCTTACTGGCTTGGGACTCGTCTTAGGTCGTGAGCCGTCTCGCCCTTGCTCTTTGTCGGTCGCCGCGGCGAGATGGTCCCAGTGGCCGCTTTTCGCACAGGCAACTGATGAGACGACCGCGGAGCGTCGAGGCCACCTACCCTGACTCACCGGAACGCGGCCGAGGATGTGTACACGATTCGTTCTCTTTGAGCAATCAGTAGCAACGTTCGGATATCTGACTTCCGCTTCGGCCTAAAAGTGTGAGATTTCGACACGGAAAACCGTGATGAATCGATGCGCGTTCAAACGGGCGAGCACCGACCATTGCCAGCGATCCATCTGATTGCGCAGACATGTTTAAGAATGATCGGGGATTATGGCTGGGGACGCTGCCCCATGTCATAGTAGCGTAGCGGCGGGGCTTCCCCATGCGACGAACTAGGGCCACATCATCGACAGCCGACGAGCCGCGACGGGTTCGACGACCAAAGCAGGTCCGGCGCCGGTCGGCCCCTGGTATTCGCCCAATTGATGCGGCCCTCGCGGCTTTTGCCCACGAGGTGCGGACGCCGCTTACCGGCATTCTGGCGCTGGCCGAGCTTTTGAGCGCCTGCGATCTGCCGGAGCGAGAGCGACGTTGGGCGGCCGCGGTCAAGAGCGGAGCCGAGCATCTAGCCGAGCTTACGACGCTTGTGGTGGACGGGACGCGCGCGCGTGGTGGCAAATTTGTCCTTAAGCGCGACCCATTCCGGCTGTCTGGCCTTTTGGATTCGGTAGTGGCGACCTTGGCGGCCCGCGCCGAGGCCAAAGGACTGAGCGTCCGCACATCAATTCCGCCGGGCCTGCCGGATCTCGTTGCCGGCGATGCCGTTCGATTGCGCGCGGCCCTGGAGAATCTGATCGACAACGCCGTGAAATTCACTGAACACGGCCATGTCGGGCTGACCGTCCGCGCCGATCCGATCAAACGCAAGCAGTTGCGCCTGAGCTTCACGATCGACGACACCGGTGTCGGTCTGAAGCCGCAGGAGATCACGCGGTTGTTCCGGCCCTTCAGCCAAGCCAATGATCAGGTCGCGCGTCGTTTCGGCGGCGCCGGGCTCGGGCTTGCCTTCGTGCGGCCCCTGGCCAAGGCGATGGGCGGTGATGTGACGGTCACGAGCCGGCCCGGCAAGGGCAGCAGCTTTCGCCTGGACGTGATCGTCGATCAGGCGACCGCTAAGACGTCGAATGAGGCGTCTGACAACGCGGGCCTTGGCGGTGCACGGGCGGTCGTCGCGCCGGGTCTCCGGGTGGTCTGCGTCGAGGACAATCCGTATGCCCGCGTTGTCCTCAACACCATCCTGTCGGAACTTGGACACCAGGTCGATTTCGTCGGCACCGGTGCGGCCGCGGTCGAGACAGTCGCGCGTGACGGTTACGACCTTGTGCTGCTCGACGTCACATTACCGGATATGAGTGGGATCGAGGTGGTCCGACGGATTCGCCGGCTCAAAGGAGCAGCCGGTCGAGTACCGATCGTCGGTGTGTCCGGTCGCGCACGTCCCGCCGACCAAGCCTTGGCGCGTGAAGCCGGCATGAGCGATTATCTGGTGAAACCGGTGAGCCCCAGCGAATTGGCTCGCCTGCTCGGATCGCTGCCGCTGCGACGTTGAGCCGGCTTGGCTAGGCGGCCTCTCTCCCGCCGGCATCCACGATCCGCACGATATCCGCCACGATGCTGTTGAGCTGATAATCTTTTGGCGTATAGATCGCCGCGACCCCTGCGGCGGTCAACCGTTTGGCGTCGTCTGGCGGGATGATGCCGCCGACCACGATCGGTACGTCATCGAGCCCGGCGGCCTGCATGCGCTCGACCACGTCTTCAACCAACTCGACATGGGAGCCGGACAGAATGGACAGTCCGACGACATGCACACTTTCCTCAAGCGCGGCGTTGACGATCTGTGCCGGCGTGAGACGGATGCCTTGATAGACCACCTCCATGCCGGCGTCGCGGGCACGCACCGCGATCTGCTCCGCGCCATTGGAGTGGCCGTCGAGGCCCGGCTTGCCGACCAGAAGCTTTATTCGCCGCCCAAGCTTGCGCGATACGCGCTCGACGTCTTCACGCACAACTGCCAGACCCCGCGGGTCCGATCGTGCGGCGCCAGAAACGCCTGTTGGGGCACGATATTCGCCAAACACCCGGCGCAGCGTCTGTGCCCATTCACCGGTGGTGACGCCCGCTTTGGCGCAGGCGATGGAGACCGGCATGATGTTGGTGTCTTCTCGAGCCGCGGCCTCGAGGGCAGCAAGGGCAGCGTTGGCTGCCGCGCCGTCGCGCTCGGCTCGCCAGCGCTGCAGTCGTGCGATCTGTTCAGATTCCGATTCAGAGGATAACGCCAACGTGGCGCGCTCGCCCGATACCAGGGGAGAGGGCTCGGTTTCGACGAACCTGTTCACCCCGACTACGACATGCGTTCCGCTTTCAATCGCCTCGAGACGCTTGGAATTCGATTCCACCAGTTTCTGTTTCATATAGCCGGTTTCAACCGCCACTACCGCCCCCCCCGTGGCGTCGATATGGGCCAGTTCCTCTCGTGCCAGTTGCTTGAGTTCTTCGACCCTGCGGGCGATCTCGACTGAGCCGGCAAAGATGTCGTCATATTCCAGCAGATCAGTCTCATACGCGAGGATCTGCTGCATGCGCAGCGACCATTGCTGATCCCAAGGCCGTGGCAGACCCAGCGCCTCGTTCCAGGCAGGCAGCTGCACGGCGCGGGCACGAGCATCCTTCGACAGTGTCACGGCCAGCATTTCGAGCAGAATGCGATAAACGTTGTTTTCCGGCTGCTGCTCGGTCAGACCGAGCGAATTGACCTGGACACCATAACGGAACAGCTGCTGTTTCGGATCGGTGATGCCATAGCGTTGCGTCGTGATTTCGTTCCACAGCTCGGCAAAAGCCCGCATCTTGCACAGCTCGGTGATGAACCGCAGGCCGGCGTTGACGAAAAAAGAAATGCGGCCCACGACCTCTCCAAATGTTGCTGCGGCGACCGGCGACGCCCTGACCACGTCAAGTACGGCAACCGCCGTTGCGAGCGCGAATGCCAATTCCTGGACCGGCGTCGCTCCAGCCTCCTGAAGATGATAGGAGCAGACGTTGATGGGATTCCATTTGGGCAACTCGGCGGTCGTAAACAGGATCACGTCCCGCGTGAGCCGCATCGAGGGGCCGGGCGGGAATACGTAGGTGCCGCGTGACAGATACTCCTTGATGATGTCGTTCTGAGTGGTGCCCTGAAGGGCCGCACGCGCCGCGCCCTGTTCGTCGGCAGCCGCAATGTACAGTGAGAGCAACCACGCCGCCGTGGCGTTGATCGTCATCGAGGTATTCATCTCGGCAAGCGGGATGCCGTCGAACAGTGCGCGCAGGTCGCCCAGATGGGAGATCGGCACGCCCACCTTTCCGACTTCGCCCTTGGCGAGCGGGTGATCGCAGTCGTAGCCGGTTTGCGTGGGCAGATCGAAGGCGACCGAAAGTCCGGTTTGACCTTTGGCGAGGTTGGCACGATAGAGCGCGTTTGACTGCGCGGCGGTCGAATGGCCCGCGTAGGTGCGGAAGATCCAGGGCTTGTCGCGCATAAGACCCTCCCTTTTCGGGCGGTCGGTCAGGCCCGTATGAGGCGAAGAACGAACAGCAGAACCATGGCCCCGATGGTCGCCGTGACGATTGCGTCGACCCAGAAATTGATGCCGACATGAATATGCAATGCGGCAAACAGCCAGTTGCCGATGAAGGCGCCGACAATTCCGACGATGATATCGCCAATCAGCCCGAGACCCCCTCCCTTCATGAGCAGGCCGGCGAGCCAGCCGGCGACGAGACCCACGATAAGGATGGCAATAAGACTGTGTGTCCGCATGGAAGACCTTCGATGCCGCCGAGACCCGGCGGAGCGACCGCACGCTGGCGCCGGTCGCATATTTTGCACTGCAGCGCGACATCATAGCGCGGGGTTCCGGCGTTGTCAGCCGAGGGCGCCGCGAATCTCCCGAAAACATTCTAGGCCGCATCGAAAAGCGGTGGCATAAGTCGATCCTCGACGCATCGACGGGGGCCGCGACTTGTCTGTCCGGCGGTCCGCCGCGAAGAGCATCCACGCGTCAGATCTGTTGCGCTGCAACATCAAATGCGGCAAACTGTCTAAACCTGCGATGAGACCCCGCGTGCAGCGGGCGGATAAGGCGGGTGGTGAGGAGGCCGGGCGTGTCGGCAGTTGCAAAAAAGGCGTCGCCCCCGGAAATGTCGAGCAAGGACCTCTTTGAAATCGGCGAGATTCCGCCGCTCGGCCAGGTGCCAGCGCGCATGTACGCGTGGGCGATCCGTCGGGAACGCCAGGGTCCGCCGGAAAGCTCTATGCAGATCGAGGTGGTGCCGACCTGGTCGATCGCCGACGACGAGGTGCTGGTCCTGGTGATGGCCGCGGGAGTGAATTACAACGGCATCTGGGCCGCGCTCGGCAAACCGATCTCGGTCTTCGATGTTCATCGCAGTCTTTTCCATATCGCGGGCTCGGACGCCTCCGGTATCGTCTGGGCGGTCGGCGCCAAGGTGCGGCGATGGAAGGTGGGCGATGAAGTCATCGTCCATTGCAATCAGGATGATGGGGACGACGAGGATTGTAACGGCGGCGATCCGCTGCTGTCGCCCTCTCAGCGAATCTGGGGCTACGAAACCCCGGACGGCTCGTTTGCCCAGTTCTGTCGGGTTCAGTCGCGCCAGCTGATGACCAAACCCAAGCATCTCACCTGGGAGGAGTCGGCCTGCTATACGCTTACGCTGGCGACCGCCTACCGCATGCTGTTTGGCCACGCACCCCACACACTCAAGCCCGGCGACAACGTCCTGGTCTGGGGCGGCTCGGGAGGGCTCGGCGTGTTCGGCGTGCAGCTCGCGGCGGCTTCCGGTGCCAACGCCATTGGGGTTATCTCGGACGAAAGCAAACGCGACTATGTTATCGCGCTCGGTGCCAAAGGCGTCATCAACCGCAAGGATTTTCGTTGTTGGGGCCGGTTGCCTGAAGTCAATTCCGCTGACTATGACGTCTGGGTAAAGGAGGCCCGGCGGTTCGGCAAGGCGGTCTGGGACATCACTGGCAAGCGCGATGTCGACATCGTGTTCGAGCATCCGGGCGAGCAGACATTTCCGGTGTCGACGTTGGTGGTCAAGCGGGGCGGCATGGTCGTGTTCTGCGCCGGAACCACCGGCTACAACATCACCTTCGACGCACGTTATGTGTGGATGCGGCAAAAACGAATCCAGGGCTCGCATTTCGCGCATCTAAAGCAGGCCAGCGCCGCCAATCAATTCGTGTTGGATCGCCGTATCGACCCATGCATGAGCGAAGTTTTCGCTTGGGAACAAATTCCACAGGCTCACATGAAGATGTGGAAGAATCAGCATCCGCCCGGAAACATGGCGGTGCTGGTCAACGCACGCCGGGCGGGGTTGCGCAATCTAGATGACGTGATCGAAACCAGCGCGCCTTCCTGAGGAAGGCGATGATCTGCAATCCCGCCGGGGCCGGAGATTTGCAGATTTAACGCCCCGTCGAGAGGGGAGACACTGACCATGCCGCGTGCCGCTGCGCGCCCGGGCCCCGGACGCGACCTCATCGCAAGCATGCGTGATGCGAAGGCGACTGCCGAGGCGCTGCTTGCCGATGCCACCAGAGCGGTGCGCGATCTCGTGTCGTTTGAAGGGCGAATCTCGGGTCGTCTGGTCGATCGCCAGCAGCGGGCCACTCATGGGCTCGCCTGGTTTGCGACCTACGTGGAGGCAGTCCGCCAGATCGGCGCCTATGCGGAACGCTTGCAGGAGACCGGCCGCTTCGGTGAGCTCGAGGAATTACTGGTCCGAATCGGGCTCGGCGAATATCTGGCCCAGATGGTTGGCGGGATTCCGATCAGCCAGGGCGAAATCGTGCGACCGGCCGATCTCGGTCTTTCGGCCGCCCAGACCGTGGAGCGCATGACGCCCGGTGCCGAACTCCTGTTGGCGAGCGGCAATACCGCGGAGAACCGTGCACAGTTGATCGAATTGATGTCCCGCAATCACGACGCCACGGTCGGCGATTGTGGACTTGACGATACGTTTGAAGCGGTGCGCAACGAAATGCGGCGGTTCGCCGACAGCGAGATCGTGCCCCACGCCCACCAATGGCATCTATCAAATAGCTACATTCCGCTCGAGATCATTACCCAGATGTCAGATCTTGGGGTTTTCGGGCTGACCATCCCCGAAGCCTATGGCGGAATGGGGCTCGGCAAAGAATCGATGTGTGTCGTTTCCGAGGAACTGGCACGCGGCTATATCGGAGTTGGCTCCCTAGGCACGCGTTCGGAAATAGCCGCCGAGCTTATTCTGTGCGGCGGGACCGAAGAGCAGAAGAGCCGCTGGCTGCCGAAGATCGCCAGCGGCGAAGTGCTGCCGACTGCGGTCTTCACCGAACCCAATACCGGCTCGGATCTCGCCTCCCTCAAGACCCGAGCAGTGCGGGCCGGAAATGTCTATCGGGTCCATGGCAGCAAGACCTGGATCACCCACCCGGTGCGTGCGGATCTGATGACGCTTTTGGTGCGCACCGACCAAAATCAGCCTGGTTATCGCGGTCTATCCATGCTGCTTGCCGAAAAGCCGCGCGGCAGCGATGAGAATCCGTTCCCGGTCGCCGGAATGTCCGGCAGTGAGATCGAGGTGATCGGCTATCGCGGCATGAAGGAATATGAGATCGGATTCGACGGCTTTGAGGTGAGTGCCGAGAATCTGTTGGGCGGCGTTGAGGGTCAGGGCTTCAAGCAATTGATGCAGACGTTCGAATCGGCGCGCATCCAGACGGCGGCGCGCGCGGTGGGCGTCGCCCAATCGGCCATGGAACTGGCGCTGCGTTACGCACAGGAGCGCGTCCAGTTTGGCGAGGCGCTGATCGGCTTCCCGCGCGTATCCGACAAGATTGCGATGATGGCGGTCGAAATCATGGTGGCCCGCCAGATCACCTATTTTGCTGGCCGCCAGAAGGACTCCGGGCGACGCTGCGATCTCGAGGCCGGTATGGCCAAACTTCTGGCCGCCCGCGTCGCCTGGGCGGCTGCCGACAATGCCGTGCAGATCCACGGGGGGAATGGCTTCGCACTCGAATATCCGGTCTCCCGAGTCCTTTGCGACGCGCGAATCCTCAGCATTTTCGAGGGCGCCGCCGAGATCCAGGCACAGGTGATCGCCCGCCGACTGCTTGAGCTAAGCAATTAGTTTGTGAGGGCACCGCGCGGGTTCATCTGGAAGACGGACGGGCCACGATCGGGGCGGTAGAGCGTGGCCCTGGGATCTCAAACGGCCATTGGGATTCCGCGACCAGCTGTAATCGCGAGTCAAACCCCGGCTATTGTGAGGGCACGATCCAGATCGGCGTACAGATCATCGGGGTCCTCAAGGCCTACTGAAAGACGCAAGAGATCGGTCGGGCAGGGCGATTCGGGTCCTTCGACCGAGGCGCGATGCTCGATCAGGCTCTCGACCCCGCCGAGCGAGGTCGCCCGCTTCCACAATTCAACGGACGCCGCGGTGAGGATGGCCGACCGTTCGCCGCCGCGGACACGGGCGGAGAGCATGCCGCCGAATCCGCCAACCATCTGCCGGGCTGCGACCGCGTGGCCCGGGCATCGTGCCAGCCCCGGGTAGAGCACCTCGGTGAGCAGAGGGTGTTCGCTGAGACGGGCCGCCAGCCGCATGGCCGAGAGGCTCTGGGCCCGGACGCGGACATCGAGCGTGCGAAGGCCCCGCAGCAGCAGCCAAGCCTCGAACGGACCGGCGACCGCGCCATAGGACGTTCGAATCGCGGTAATGCGCGACCAAAGCTCATTACGCTCGGCCGTCACCAGAACACCGGCAATGACATCGGAGTGGCCATTGAGGTATTTGGTCGCCGAATGCATCACAATGTCGGCTCCAAGCGTCAACGGCCGCGTCAGGACCGGGCTCGCGGCCGTCGAATCGACCGCGAGGACCGCGCCCCGCTCGCGGACGATGTCGGCAATTGCCGCGATATCAGTCACGGTCCAGAGCGGGTTGGCCGGCGTTTCGATCCACACCAGCCGCGTCTCGCCCGGTCTTGCAGCTGCCTTCACGGCCGCAGGGTCGGCGCTGTCAACAAGGCTCAAGCGGTAGCCATAGCGGACCATCTCGCGCGAGAGCCAGTCGCGCAGCGCCCAGTACATGACTTGCGAAGCCACGATATGTGCGGAAGGCGGCAACGCCAGGATGACGGCGGTCGCGGCCGCCATACCGGATCCGAACAGCAGGGCCTCGCCGCCACATTCCAGGGCGGCCATGAGCTGCTCGACTTGGCGGACCGTGGCATTGTCCGGGCGCCCATAGCCAAAGCCGGAGCGGTATTGATTGTCCGGGTCGCGAAGGAAGGTGGTTGCCATGTGGAGTGGCGGCACAATCGCCTTGGTGGCCGGATCCACATGGCCGAGCGCCTGCGCGGCGAGGGTGCGTAGAGCCCATCGGGATTGCGGCGAGGTATTTGTCGGGGTTTGCTTCGACATCAATTGCGGCCTTGCGGCTTGTAAAGTGCTGAGGCATCGATAGGTAGAGGCGGGTCAGTCGGGATCTCGGACCCTGATGACCTCTTAGGTTGAGTTTTTAGGTGATGGCAAGCTTTCTCCATAACCTCGTGCCGATCGCAATCGGCGCTGTCACGGTCGTTCTGCTGTTGGGTCTGTGGAACATGTTGCGCGGCGGTTCGCCGAGCCGCTCCCAAATGCTCATGCGGTGGCGCGTCGCCCTGCAATTTGTTGCCATCGTGATCATCATGGCGACAATCTGGGCAATGAACCGCTAAGCTGCCGGAATGAAGGTCCGACAGCTTGACGAATTGGGCCGGCCGGGCGCGCTGTGACCCGCGTCGGGTGAGGCCGTACCCACCGGATAGCCTAGTGACTTTCTTCGTGAGGATGATCGATGGTCGCGCTCAACCGCATCTATACTCGCACCGGTGACGACGGAACCACGGCGCTCGGTACCGGTGAACGGCGGCCCAAATACCACCGGCGAGTCGCGGCCTACGGCACAATCGACGAGCTTAACGCGACGATCGGTCTCGCGCGTCTGCACACGGCGGAACTGGTCGAGATCGACTGCATGCTGGCCGATATTCAGAACGATTTGTTCGACGTCGGAGCCGATCTATGTTCTCCTGACGTCGGCAAGGGCCCTGGAGGTGAGCGTCTCACCATAACGGATACCCAGGTGAAGCGGCTGGAGCGGCAGATCGATGGCCTCAACGCGCAGCTGGTACCGCTGCGTTCGTTCGTTCTGCCCGGCGGCACGCCGGCGGCGGCCTATCTGCACTTCGCCCGAACGGTGTGCCGCCGGGCAGAGAGGCTTATTGTCGAACTCGGCGATCAGCCGGGCGAATCGGTGTCGGACGACCTGCGGGGCTATGTGAACAGGCTGTCGGATTTCCTGTTTGTCGCCAGCCGGTATGTCAACGACTGCGGCGGCCGCGATGTGCTGTGGGTGCCCGGACGCAATCGCTGAAGGAAACGCCAGCACTGGTCTTTGCGTCGTTGACACCTGAACGGCACGGCCAGTAGGGTGCCGGCGCTTCGCGCGCGCCGTAGCTTTGACTGCGGCGTCTCTTGCGGAGGGTAAAACAGGCGATTTTTTCGAGAGTTCTCCGGGAACGGTTTCTCGACCAGCATTCGGAAGCATTCACGAGCGTTGCGCATGAAGGTCCTCGTGCCGGTAAAGCGGGTGGTGGATTTCAACGTCAAGATCCGTGTGAAAGCGGACGGCACGGGGGTCGACCTCGCAAACGTCAAGATGTCGATGAATCCCTTTGATGAAATCGCCGTAGAGGAGGCAATCAGGCTGCGCGAGCGCGGCGTGGTGAGCGAGATTATCTGTGCGTCAATCGGCCCGGCTCAGGCCGCCGAAACCATTCGCACAGCGCTCGCCATGGGGGCGGACCGCGGCATCCTGGTCAAGACCAATGCCACGGTGGAGCCGCTGGCAGTTGCCAAGATCCTCAAGGGCATCGTCGGCGAGGTTGGATCCGATCTGGTGATCCTCGGCAAGCAGGCCATTGATGATGACTGCAATCAAACCGGGCAGATGCTCGCGGCGTTGCTTGGCTGGCCCCAGGGCACATTCGCCTCCAAACTGACAATAGAGAAATCTGACGCGCTGGTGACTCGAGAGGTTGACGGCGGACTGCAGACCCTAAAGTTGAAAATCCCGGCCGTCGTCACCACCGATCTGCGCCTCAACGAGCCGCGTTATGCAAGCCTGCCAAACATCATGAAGGCGAAGAAGAAGCCGATCGACGAGAAGAGCCCGCAAGACTACGGCGTTGATATCACCCCACGCCTTGAAGTGCTCAATACGGCTGAACCACCGGGTCGCAAGGCCGGCGTCAAGGTCACGTCGGTTGCTGACTTGGTGAGCAAGCTCAAGAACGAGGCGGGAGTGCTCTGATGCCGACCCTGCTCGTGGCCGAACACGACAACGCAAGCCTGAAGGAAGCCACATCAAAGGCGCTGACCGCCGCCAAAGGACTGGGTGCCGACGTGCATGTGCTGGTGGCCGGAGAAGGTTGTGCAGGCGCTGCGCAGGCCGCGAGCTTGCTTGATGGCGTCGCCAAGGTCCTTGTAGCCGATGCTGCTCCCTACGCGCACGGGCTGGCGGAGCCGCTGGCGGCTCTGATCGTCTCCATGTCGAACGGCTATGAGGCAATCCTGGCGCCCGCCACCACGTTCGGCAAGAACGTGCTGCCGCGCGTGGCCGCATTGCTCGATGTGATGCAGATCTCCGACATCACCAAGGTGCTGGCGGCGGATACTTTCGAGCGGCCGATCTATGCGGGCAACGCCATTCAGACGGTGCGCTCACGTGATGCCCGCAAGGTCATTACTGTTCGCACCGCCGGCTTCAAGGCCGCCGGCACGGGTCGCCCGGCGTCGATCGAAACCGTTGCGGCCGTCGCGGATCCACAGCTTTCGAGTTTTGTGTCCGAGGAACTGTCGAAATCCGACCGTCCGGAGTTGACCGCTGCAAAGATCGTGATCTCGGGCGGCCGGGCGATGCAGAGCCGCGACAATTTCGTCAAATATCTCGAGCCGGTCGCTGACCGGCTCGGCGCTGCGATGGGGGCCTCGCGGGCGGCCGTCGACGCCGGCTACGCCCCCAATGACTGGCAGGTCGGCCAGACCGGGAAGGTCGTGGCCCCGGAGCTCTACATCGCGGTCGGCATCTCGGGTGCCATTCAGCACTTGGCAGGCATGAAGGATTCCAAGGTCATCGTAGCCATCAACAAGGACGAAGAAGCGCCGATATTTCAGGTTGCCGATTACGGTCTGGTGGCTGACCTGTTTCAGGCCCTGCCGGAACTCACCGAGGAGCTCGGAAAACTACAAAAGTGATGCTGCTTCAAACGCACCTCGCGCGGGTGGTGTCGTCTCGCGGATCGTCGTACAAAGCACCATGTGATCCTGGCGAAAGGCGCACTGCAATCAGCTTGCGCCGCTGCCCGCGTCCCGCTATCGGACCCATGTCATGACGCTCAAGATTGCCAATGTCGGTGTAATCGGTGCCGGTCAGATGGGGAACGGTATCGCCCATGTCTGCGCCTTGGCCGGCTTCCCGGTCATGCTCAATGACGTATCGCTGGAGCGGATCAAGTCCGGCCTTGCGACCATCAACGGCAATATGGCGCGCCAGGTGGCAAAGAAGCTGATCAGCGAACCCGCTCGTCAGGAGGCGCTCGCGCGGATCATGCCGGCCGAGACCCTCGCGGACCTTTCAGAGTGCGATCTCGTCATCGAAACCGCAGCCGAGCGGGAAGACGTCAAAGTCAAGATCTTTTCGGAGCTGTGTCGCACTCTCAAGTCGGACGCAATCCTCGGCACCAATACCTCGTCGATCTCGATTACAAGGCTCGCCTCCTCGACCGACCGGCCGGAGCGCTTCATCGGCATCCATTTCATGAACCCCGTCCCGCTCATGGAACTCGCTGAGCTCATTCGGGGAATTGCGACGTCAGACGAAACCTTCGACAGTACCAAGGCCTTCGTGACCAAGCTCGGCAAGACCATCGCGGTCGCCGAGGATTTTCCCGCCTTCATCGTCAATAGGATTCTTTTGCCGATGATCAATGAGGCGATCTACACGCTTTACGAGGGTGTCGGGAACGTGGAGGCCATCGATACCGCCATGCGGCTCGGCGCCAACCATCCGATGGGGCCGCTGCAGCTCGCCGACTTCATTGGGCTCGATACCTGCCTTTCCGTCATGCAGGTTCTCCACGAAGGCTTAGCGGATTCCAAATATCGGCCGTGTCCGCTCCTGGTAAAATATGTCGAGGCCGGCTGGCTCGGTCGCAAAACCCAGCGCGGCTTTTACGACTATCGCGGCGAAAAGCCGGTCCCCACTCGCTAGGGCTTGTGTCGGGCGTAAATCGCCCCGGTCGGGTTCAAGCTTATGGGAGGCGATGCGGGACCGCCCGCCGCCCCGGGCGCTCTTGTGGGCGGTTCGATAGCATTTGAACGAGTTGCTCAAGTCTCCGGCAACGGGTCCCGGGTCATGCTCGGCAGGATAGCCACCGGAGCAGGCAAGGCCCATGGATACCGCAACCCTCACGAGCGCTCTTTCGTCGGCTCAATCGGCCGAGAAGCTGCTCGATACGGCAGCCAAATTGACAGCTACCGCGGCCAGCCAGAATGGATCGCCCGACCAGCCTGCCGATCTCGCGGCACAAAATGTCGACCGTCTGGCCAACGTGGGGGCGGGTGTCGGCACCCAGCTTGACATCAGCGTGTAGTCGGCAACTTCCGTCCAACCTGCCGGCTGGCAAGTACTTGGTCGTCAACTGCTTGGCTCATGGGGCAATCACGGCTGAGACGAGTTTGACCGCGTCCTCGCTTGACCATTCGGCCGGCCCGGAAAGCGCGGCGACTTCGCAACCCTGCGGGTCGACCACCAGGGTCGTCGGCATGCCGATCGCCCAACCGGCCGTCTTGAGATCCTGAAACACCTTACCGGAGGGGTCGGTGTAATAGCCGAGGCGCGAGACGCCCGCCTCATCGAGGAAGGCCCTCGGTCGATCAGGGTTGCGGGTGTCAATGTTGATCGCCACAACGTCAAACCGCGGCCCGCCGAGCGCGGATTCCAGGCGATCGAGGGCTGGCATTTCCTTTCGGCAGGGCGCGCACCAAGTCGCCCACAGGTTGAGCAGCACGGATCGCCCCTGCCAGTCGGCAAGGGTTCGGGCGGCCCCCGAGGCGTCGCGGAACGCAAGATTCGGCACGCGCCGTGGTTCGCTTGCAGCCGCGAGGGCCGCGACTTCGCCGCGCATCAGGGGCGCGACCTTACGGGCAAGGGCCACGGCACCGCGGCAGACTGGGTCGGCAAGCGGATTGCGTTGACCCGCCGAGATCTCGTATACGGCGGCCAGCGCCGCAACAACGAGCAGCGACAGACCGCTCATTGCGACGAGGACGCGCCGCCGGCGTGCGGCATCCTTGGCGGGATCTGGCGAAGCGGTCATGATCGGCAAAACCTTCGTGAAGCACCCATGAGCAACAAGATGTGGGGCGGCCGGTTTGCGGCCGGACCAGACCGGGTCATGGAGGCGATCAACGCCTCGATCGACTTTGACCGCCGCCTCTACCGCCAGGACATCGCGGCGAGCAAGGCCCATGCGCAGATGCTGGCGCAACAAGGCATCGTGTCGCGGGAGGATGTGGCCAAGATCCTGGATGGCCTGGAGAGGATTCTCGTCGAAATCGAGCGAGGGGGCTTCACGTTTGAACAGGCCCTTGAAGACATCCATATGCATGTTGAGGCCCGGCTCGCACAATTGATCGGGCCGGCCGCTGGACGGTTGCATACCGCGCGCTCGCGCAACGATCAGGTCGCCACCGATTTTCGCCTTTGGATCCGCGACGCGATTGATGAAATCGATGCTGGGCTCAAGGCCTACCAGCTGGCGCTCGCCGAAAAAGCGGCCCTGCATGCGGCGACCGTAATGCCGGGCTTCACGCACCTGCAGCCCGCTCAGCCGGTTACCTTCGGCCATCATCTGCTGGCCTATGTGGAGATGGCCGCCCGCGACCGCGGTCGCTTCAGGGACGCACGGGTTCGTCTCAACGAGTGTCCGTTGGGCAGTGCAGCGCTGGCCGGCACCTCCTTCCCAATTGATCGCGCAATGACCGCCGCGGCGCTCGGCTTCGATCGCCCGGCCGGAAATTCTCTCGATGCAGTTTCCGACCGTGACTTCGTCTTGGAGACCCTTGCAGCGGCTGCGATTACGGCCATGCATCTGTCGCGATTTGCCGAGGAGATCGTCATTTGGACGTCGCCGATCGTTGGGCTGGTGAGACTTTCCGATCGTTTCACGACGGGCTCATCCATCATGCCGCAAAAGCGCAATCCGGATGCCGCCGAGCTGGTGCGAGCGAAGACGGGGCGAATCGTCGGGGCCTTCGATGCCCTCATGATCGTGATGAAGGGCCTGCCGCTCGCCTATCAGAAGGACATGCAGGAGGATAAGGAAGGGGCCTTCGACGCGCTCGCTTCGCTCTCGCTGTCCATCGCGGCGGTGACGCTGATGGTTGGCGACATGGAGCCGGAGCCGACTCGCATGAAACAGGCCGCCGGCGCAGCTTACGCGACCGCCACCGATCTTGCAGACTGGCTGGTACGCTGCCTTGGACTGCCGTTCCGGGATGCGCACCATGTGACGGGTCGGATTGTGGCCGCAGCGGAAGCCGCCGGTGTCGCTCTGCACGAACTGCCGCTTTCAAGCCTGCAGGCCGTGGAGCCACGAATCGGTCCGGACATTTATTCTGTGCTTTCCGTCGAAAGCTCGGTGAACAGCCGCACAAGCTACGGCGGGACGGCGCCGGCTCGAGTCGACGCCGCGGCGCAAAAATGGTTGAACGAACTCAAGAGGCGCTGAGCCGGGAGAGTGTCCTCGCCCCCACGCCGCCGCGTAGCATCCGTGACACCTGCCTCAGCCGCAAAGCCAAAGAAACGCTCGCCACCTCCACGCGATCTGCTATGTTGCGGCCGGAGCCCAACGAGGGGGGTCTCGTGAATTGGTCATCGGCTCGTCGAACCGGCGCAACGCTTGCCGCGTTGGGGGTGCTTGCTATGGCGCTGGCGTTGGCGGCGTGTGGGCGCAAAGGGCCGCTCGATCTGCCCCCAAGTGCGGCCAACGAGCAGCCGGTGGCCGCCGATACAACCGCGGGCGTCGCGGCCCATAATAACAGCAACGGTATGGGCCCCGATGGTCACCCGGTCGCCCCACCGGGCGCGAAAAGACCTCTGCCGATGGACTGGCTGCTCAACTGAGCATGTGATGCACCACTTTGCCTATCGCGACGGCGTGCTGCACGCCGAAGCGGTCAGTCTCGCGGATATTGCGGCCGCAGTCGGAACTCCGTTCTATTGCTATTCAACTGCGACGCTAGAGCGGCATTATCAGGTCTTCGCCTCGGCGTTCCAGGATGCACCGGCGCTGATCTGCTACGCCCTCAAGGCAAACTCGAACCAAGCCGTGATTGCGACTCTTGCGAGGCTCGGTGCCGGCGCCGACGTCGTCTCCGAGGGTGAACTGCTGCGCGCGCGACTTGCCGGAATTCCCCCTGAACGGATTATGTTCTCCGGCGTCGGCAAGACACCGCAGGAATTGGCGCTCGCGGTCGAAGCCGACATTTTTTGCGTCAACGTGGAGTCGGAACCGGAACTTGAGCAACTGTCTGCGATTGCGGTCGCCAAGGAGCATGACGTTGACATTGCGATCCGCGTCAACCCCGACATCGACGCACGCACCCATGCCAAGATTGCGACCGGACGCGCCGAGGACAAGTTCGGTATTCCGATCCATCGGGCCCGACAAGTCTATGCGCATGCCGCGACATTGCCGCGACTTCGCGTGACCGGCGTCGACATGCACATCGGCAGCCAGATCACCGACCTCCAACCATTCGAGGAGGCCTTTGCTCGACTAGCGGATTTGGTTCGCGTGCTGCGTGCCGACGGCCATACAATCGCTCACGTCGACCTCGGTGGCGGATTAGGCATCCCCTATTCGGCTGCCGATGCCCTCCCGCCACATCCCGAGGCCTATGCGGAAGTGGCCAAACGTGCCGTCCGCGAACTGGGCTCCACCCTGATCCTCGAGCCCGGCCGTCTGCTCGTCGGCAACGCCGGCGTGCTGGTCACCCGCGTGCTCTACGTCAAGCGTGGGGACAGCAAGACATTCGTTATCGTCGATGCAGCCATGAATGACCTCGTTCGCCCGACGCTCTACGACGCCCACCACGAGATTTGGCCGGTTAGCGAGCCGACCGCTGGCGCGTGGCGGATTGTCGCGGACGTGGTTGGCCCGGTGTGCGAAACAGGCGATTTTCTCGCGCGCGACCGGGACATGGTCGAGCCTCGTGCCGGCGACCTTTTCGCTGTGATGTCGGCGGGAGCGTATGGGGCGGTCCAGGCCGGCACCTACAATACTCGCCCGCTGGTACCCGAGGTCATGGTGCGATCCGCGCAATGGGCGGTGGTTAGACCCCGCTTGGGTATTGAGGAGCTGATCGCACTCGATGAGCGGCCGCCGTGGCTGCGGTGAGCCGAGGGCCGGTACGGCCAACCGGCGCGGAACCGGCCCGACGCGGGATTGGTTATCACCCGCATTTGTTGCCAGAATATTGCCCGATAAGCTGTTAGAGTGTGCCAATCCGGGCTATGCTTTCAGAGCTCTGATGGTGGGCCCTGATGACCGGACGCGGCAGCGAGGGTGGGCTGGCGATCTGCGCCGGGACCACCAAAGAATGCCCTGCCGGCTAGAAAACGGGACCTTGAGGCGCCCGGGGCTCAACTGACAGGATGACGGAAACTGGTGACGGATCGGCCGACGAACCACCCAAGCGAACCAGATCGCCGCCCGGACGAACGAATCGCTGATTCGTTCCTGATACGGGCACTGTCGCGGGCCCGCTGGGCCTTGCTCTGGGAGCGGCTGTGGCCGGCTTTGGCGTCCCTGGCAACCGCCGCCGGACTGTTTGTGGCGCTGTCGTGGGCGGGCCTGTGGCTGTTGTTGCCACCGATCGGTCGGGCAGTGGCTCTGTTTGTGGTGGCCGTCATCACCGCAATCTGCGCAATCCCGCTCATCCGATTCCGGATTCCCAGCGTCGATGAGAGTCTGCGTCGCCTCGATCGGGGCAGCGGTGCGCCGCACCGACCAGCTACTGCCTTGGCGGACACCTTGGCGAATGGCACCGACGACCAGGTGTCGCTTGCGCTCTGGCGCGTTCATGTCCAGCGGACCTTGCGTCGCGCGCATCTGCTGCGTGCCGGTCTTCCGGCGCCTCGTCTGGCAGACCGTGACCCGATGGCCCTCCGGGCACTGGTGCTCCTTTTGGTGGTGGCCACTTTCTTCGCGGCAGCGGGTGAACGCGGCAAGCGAATCGCCGCGGCGTTCGATTGGACAGGCGTTGTACCGCTGAGCAATTTTCGGGTTGACGCCTGGGTGACTCCACCAGCCTACACAGGCAAGCCCCCGGTTATTCTCCCTGGACTGCGAACCGGTGAGCTCGTTCCGGCCGCCACCCCACAGGCGGTGCCGGCCGGGAGTGTGCTGGTGGTGCGCGCCAGCGGCACCCACCTCGATGTGGCAACCACCGGAGGGCTTGAAGCGGCCGCGGACGCCGGAGCCCATCCGCCCGCCGGGACGCAGGAGTATCGTTACATCATTCGCGACGGCGGTTCGGCGACCCTGCGCGGCGCAACCGACGAGGATGTCACCTATACGTTTTCAGCGGTTCCGGATCGGCCGCCCACCATCGCCCTTACCAAAGATCCAGAACCGCAAAGCCGCGGTTCGCTGGCCCTGTCATATCGGGTCGAGGATGATTACGGCGTCGTCAGCGCAGAGGCCGGTTTTGCCCGCAAGGGCGGGGGAAGTGACGCTGCAGCCCATCCGCTTTATGGGCCGCCAGATTTTCCGCTGTCGCTCCCACAGGCGCGGACCCGCAACGGGGTCGGCCAGACCACGCGAGATCTGTCCGATCATCCTTGGGCCGGCACGGAAGTGATGCTCACACTCAAGGCGCGAGATGAGGCCGGGAATGAGGGTACCAGTCCGCCATTCGAGATGCGGCTGCCCGAACGGCCATTCGCCAAGCCACTGGCCCGCGCGCTGGTCGAGCAGCGCCGTCTGCTCGCCATGGACGCCGGTGCCAAACCGCACGTGCTGAATACGCTTGACGCGCTTGCCATCGCGCCCGAACGGTTCACTCCCGAGGCCTCGGTCTATCTGGGGCTGCGGACGATTTACTGGCAGCTCGAACACGCGAAGTCAGACGATGAACTGCGCGATGTTGCAGGCCGCCTTTGGTCAATGGCGGTTGCCATCGAAGACGGAAACGTTTCCGAGGCCGAGCAGGCGCTTCGCTCCGCCGAGGACGCACTCCGCCAGGCATTGGAGCGCGGCGCGAACGAGGAAGAGATCAAGCGTCTGACCGATGAATTGCGGGCAGCGCTTGACAAGTTCGTGCAGGCACTCACCGAGCAGATGCGCAAGAATCCTCAGGCGCTGTCGCGCCCGCTGGATCCTAACAGCCGGGTGCTGCGTTCGCAGGATCTGAAGAACTTGCTTGATCGCATCGAAAATCTG
>Ga0187783_10001048_pt1 | contig 20437 bp, 24 predicted proteins | sample 1015_SJ02_MP02_2_FD_132471 | JGI IMG/M metagenome (GOLD analysis project Ga0187783, IMG submission 132471) | Tropical peat soil microbial communities from peatlands in Department of Meta, Colombia - 1015_SJ02_MP02_20_MG | ecosystem: Environmental > Terrestrial > Soil > Wetlands > Peat | place...
AACTCTCCGTAGAATATTCGCAACCGGCGTGGCGAGGCAGGGGGGCAAGTTGGGAGACGTCTACTCGATACTGGGAAGGAACTCAGCGGCCATCGTGGGGCACGAGATCACAGCGAGCGCCGACCCCGTGGTCGCTTGCAGACGCCTGATCGGCGAGCGTGAGACAGCCATGGCCGGTGGTAAGCCCAGAAGAACGATGGGCTCGCCCGGTCTCTGCAACGCGCGGGAGCGCTCAAGTTCAGTGACGAGAAACCCTTCGTCCTCGCTTCTCGAAAGATCTCGCCGGTATACATCGACGTCAGACAGCTGACTTCACACCCCGAGGGGTGGAAGGAGGCGGTCGATGGGCTCGTCGAGCTCGCGGGCGATGTTGAGGGCAGCTTCATTTCGGGGGGAGAACTCGGAGACCTGTTCTTCTCGGTGCCTGTCGCCATCGCACTTGGAAAGCCGCACCTGACCGTAAGAAAGACCCCAAAGGGGTATGGGGCTGGAGGGAGGCTGATTGGACCGTCGCCAAATGGTCGGCGATTTGTGCACATCGCAGACCTAATCACAAACGGGGCGAGCGCGATGGAGTGGGTTGAAGCCATATCGGAGGCGGGCGGAACGGTGGAGAGATACCTGGTCGTGGTGGACAGAGACCAGGGAGGAAGGGCAGCGCTCAAGTCCAAGGGAATAGAATTGGGATCTCTGCTAACTCTTGACGAGCGTTTGCTGGAGCTCGCTGCAGAACAGGGCTCAATCAGTGGAGAGGCGAAGTCAAGCATCGCGGAGTACCTCGATGATCCCGAGGAGTGGTCCCGAGACTTCCTGAGAAGAAATCCCTCCTTCATAACAGAGAGGGTCCAGAGTTCCGGAGGCAGGATCTCACTCTCCGAGGGGATTGACATTCTCAGGCTCGGCTACCCGGAGCTCGTCCCTGAGTTCCGTAGGCTCTTGATTGGAAGGTTTGCCGAGATCGGTGTCGACCCTGGCTCCGCGACTAAGGCCATAGAAGGTCTCTGAAGGACGTACGGATTGGTGGTGGACAGACAGACTTATAATCGAAGAGCATTCAGCGAAAGGGCGGGTTTTCGATAAAGACCGCGAGCTCAAGCAGGCAGGAACGCGCCGTTCCCCTGTACGACATCTCTCTGGATTTTTGGAAGAACTTCGATTCCGGCCCGCGTCAGCTGACCGAGCCTGAGAAACAACAGCTTAGCGCTCTGTCGAGGGAAGTCAGAGAATTGGAGGCGAGCGGCTTGAGCATATCCGTTGAGCTCTTCGGCAAGAGGGTCCTCAGTCCCGTTGGGCTGGCATCAGGACCTGCTCCGAACCTGGCATGGCTCTCACTCTTTCAGGACCTCGGCTACGACATCCTGACCTTCAAGACGATGCGAGACAGAGGCTGGAAGGGACACGGGATGCCCAACATTCTCAACGTCAGGGGAGACTTCGAAAGCGGGTTCGTCACATCGCAGGAGTTCACCGGTTCGATAACAAACTCGCTCGGCATGCCTACACCGGAACCGGAGGTGTGGTTCCATGACGCGAGTGAGCTAGCCAAGCGCGCGGCCGACAGATACTTCGTGATGAGCGTCACGGCGACCCTCCAGTCAGGGAGCGGGGAGGAGGACATGCTGGAGCAGTTCTCTGACCTGTCGGGTCGAGCGAGGCGCACGGGGGCCGATGCCGTCGAGCTCAACCTCTCGTGCCCCAACGTGACGGCGGGCGAGGGCGGATACACCTTCGCGGACGCGAAACTGAGCGGAAGGGTGGTCGACTCCGTGAGGTCGGAGGTGGGCAGCGGCTTTCCGATCTTCGTGAAGGCGGGATACCTGGAAGACTATGGGCCCCTCGTGGATGAGACCTACGACGACAGGACTGGATACGTCGCCATAAACTCCATCTCAGCGCCGGTGAAGGGAGCCCACGGCGAGCTCGTCTTCGCCGACAGGGGCGGACGGGCCGGGATCTGCGGGGAGGCCATCAGAGGGTACTCGAGGAAGGCTGTCTCCCGATTGGCGTCGCAGAGAAAGGGCGGGCGAGAGCTGACGATAGTGGGGCTCGGAGGCGTCCTTGGGCCCGATCATGCCGTGGAGCTGTTGGAGTCGGGGGCGAACGCCGTTGAATCTGCCACCGGGGCGATTGCCGACCCGCTACTGGCTGTGAAGACGAAGCTGAGGCTGCTCGAGAGGGAGGCTGATTCGGAGCGATGACGAAGGGGTCAGACTTCTCAGGGAGGGACGTCATTAGCATGAGAGACTTCTCTCGCGAGGAGCTCGATTTCATCTTCGATTCCACCAGGGATGTCGAGCTCCGTGGACCACAGAAGTCCTTGGACGGGAAGCTTATCGCGATACTGTTCTTCGAGCCCTCCACCCGGACGCACTCGACGTTCGAGATTGCCGCCAGCGCGCTCCGATGCAGGACCACGGGCTTCTCCTCTCCCGAAAAGTCATCGACGGCGAAGGGGGAGACCCTCCACGACACGATCGCGATGTACGATGCATACAAGGTCGATTGCATCGTGATGAGGCACAGCATGATGGGCGCAGCAAGGTATGCCTCCGAGATCTCGAAGTCCCCCGTGGTCAGCGGGGGAGATGGAAGCAGGGAGCATCCCACTCAGGCTATGGTTGACATGTACACCATCAGGAAGCTGTTCGGGAAGATAGACGGGCTGAGGATCGGCATACTGGGCGACCTAAAGTATGGGAGGACGGCTTCCTCGCTGAGCTACGGTCTGGCGAACTACGACGTGGAGGTCACCTTCGTTGCACCGGAAGCCCTCAATCTTAGGCGCGAAATAGAGCACTACCTTAGACAGAGGAATGTGAGGGTCAGGAAGTCTGAGAACATACGAGACGTGATAGGCGACCTAGACGTGCTCTACGTAACCCGCATCCAGAAGGAGAGGATACCAGACCCAACAGAGTACGAGAGGGTGAAGGGGCTCTACCAGGTCGACCTTGCGCTCTTGAAGGAGGGAAAGGAGGGCCTCAAGGTGATGCATCCGCTCCCGAGGGTGGACGAGCTCTCGACAGACGTGGACGGGACCCCCTATCAGCAGTACTTCGTTCAGGCCGCCGCGGGCGTACCCCTCAGGACCGCACTGTTAGGATTGGTGCTGGGATAGATGGAAGAGCCACAGGAGAACCTGATGGTGAGGAAGATCGAGGACGGGACGGTAGTGGACCACCTTCCCGCGTGGAGCTCCGAGCTGGCTTTGAAGGTCCTGAGGCTCGACGCTGTCGCGAAGTCGAAGCCCGAGGTCTCCGTGGCGACTCTGCAGAACGTCGCGAGCAAGAGGCTCGGGAAGAAGGACCTCATCAAGGTCGACAGCTGGCGAGTTGGCGAAAGGGACGCGGACATACTCTGCCTCATCTTCCCCACCGCGACCATCAACCTGGTCAGCCGTTGGAAGGTCTCAAAGTACGAGCCCCGAGTTCCCGACTCGATCGAGGGCAGGGTCAGATGCCCAGAGCTGCTCTGCATCTCGAACGCAGAGAGGGAGCCGCTGCAGTCCAAGTTCAAGACACTGAAGGGCGAGAGGCTCCTCCAGTGCGTCTATTGCGACACTCAACTGGAGTTCGACAGAATCCCAGAGCACGTGAAGGGCTAGGCCGCGATGGAGCACGACCTCATCGTGGAGGGGCTGGCCGCGACTCCATCCGGAGTCGAACCCCTGCAGATAGGAATAACGGACGGTAAGATCGCAGAACTGAAGAGGAGCGGACTCAAGGCGGGAAGGCGCCTTCGCGACGAGCGTTGCGTCATCTTTCCTGGCTTCATTGACGTTCACGTCCACCTCAGAGAACCGGGGTGGGAGCACAAGGAGGACTTCCTCACCGGGACGATGGCGGCGGTGCATGGAGGAGTCACAACACTCTTCGACATGCCGAACAATCCCGAACCGGCCGACTCCCGGGAGGCTCTGGCGAGGAAGGCGGAACTGTCGAAGGGGAAAGTGGCAGACGTGATGTTCTTCGGCGGGGTGAGGCGAGACAGGCTCAGCGCCATCCCTTCCATCAAGGAATTGGTCGTGGGTTACAAGATATTCATGTCGCAGACGACGGGTAGCGCTCCATTCCCTCTGTCGAAGCTCCGAGAAGCCCTCGAAGTCATCGGGTCGACCTCGAAGCCGGCCAGCGTTCACGCGGAAGACCAGTCGGTCATCGATGCCGCGTCGAGTGAGGTCAAGGCGAGCTCTGCGCCTGACCGGTACGCGGACGCCAGGCCTCCGGAGGCAGAGGTTGGCGCTGTTCGCGAGCTTCTCTCCGTGCTGACGAGATGCTCCGCTGACGTCAGGGTGAACGTCTGTCACGTCTCCACTTCTTCTGCGCTAAACCTGATCCGAGGAGCGAGGCGCTCTGGTGCGAACGTCGTCTGCGAAGCGACGCTGCACCACCTCTTCTTCACTCGAAGGGACATGCTGAGAAGTCCGATGCTAAGGACGAACCCGCCTCTGCGCACGGATGGCGACAGACGGGCGTTGCTCGAGGGGCTGGCCGGTGGCTCTGTCGACTTTCTCGTCTCGGACCACGCTCCCCACACGAGGGAAGAGAAGCTCTCGTCCGGAGCAGCCGGCGTGCCCGGGCTGGACAACTACGGAAACATCGTCTCCTGGCTGATCAAGAAGAGAGGGCTGAGTCCCTCAACGGTGTCGATGGTGACGTCTGCCAACCAGGCCAGGTTCTTCCGGCTGCACGACAGGGGCTCCATCACGGTCGGAGCCAGGGCCGACCTTGCTGTCTTGGACCTAGACTCCCCAGAGACGGCGAGCGCGGACTCGGTTCGAAGCAAGTGCGGCTGGTCTCCATATGAAGGGAAGAGATTCCCCGGGCGGGTGAAGTGGACGGTAAGCGCTGGTAGAGTCGTCTACGAGGACGGGGTCGCAGGCTGAGCGGGAGTCGTAGCTCTCGACCTCGCCTTTGGCTTCCCGGCGGCGTATACCACGACCATCGCCACCATGCCGAGGAGGACCAGCGCTATCGCATACTGCGGCCTGATCACGAAGACGACTGAGAAGAGCGCGAGGATGACTCCCCATCCGACCATGTACAGGCGGTCCCGCTCTTGCGCAAAGGCGAACGCCGACACGAATGTCCAGACTCCTACGAGTAGGACGATGGAGAAGAGCGCGAACCTCAGAGTGAGCACGGAGAAGAAGAGCAGAGCGAGCGGCAGAAGTATCGCGACAAGGACACCGACACCCCAACCACCGCGCAACACCTAGTTCGAGGGCCGAGTCGGTCGCGAATATTTAAGCGGATGGAACAGCGATTGCTTTAGGCTCGGGGAATCTTCCCACCGTCTTCTCGTATGCGTTCGCGATGGCGAGCAGACCCGACTCGTCATACGGACGCGCCATCAGCTGGGCTCCGACGGGGAGACCTTCCGAATGCCCTACGGGGATGGACAGCGCAGGGAAACCCACGAGACTGGCGGGAAGAGTCATCTCAACGAGCGCTGTGTAGACATCGACCCCCTTACCCAAGATTTCCACACTCTCCTGACCGATGCGCGGCGCGACGACGGAGGTCGTCGGCGTAGCGAGAAAGTCTGCTTCGCCCATGGATTCGATGAGCCTCTGGCGCAGCTCAGGCCTCCTGTTCTGCGCGTTCACGTAGTCGACCGCGAGGATCCTCCTGCCGTCCTCGAGCTTTTCCCTCACGTCCCTTCCGTACATTTCGGGATGCTCGGCCAACCACTTCTGATGGAAGGCGGATGCCTCCGCCCGCCTAATCGGGAAGAAGACTTGGGCCGCCTCCTCGAAGGCTTCGACTTCAAGGTCCACCACGTCGCAGCCCAATCTGGATAGGTCTGACAGGTAACTTTCAAAGGTGCTCATCACTCCTCCAGTGACCCTGCCTTCGATGAAACGACGGGGTACGCCGACCTTCTTCTCTCCGAGCCTGTCAACATCTTCCAGATAGTTCGGCACGCCGATATCGGCGGTGGTCATGTCGCCTTGTTCCGGCCCTGCGAGGGCCTGGAGCATTACAGCGGCATCCCAAGTGCACCCCGTAAGAGTGCCCACTGTGTCGAAGGACGATGAGAGCGGGACGACGCCGACCCTGCTGATCCTCCCGTAGGTCGGCTTGAGCCCAACGACGCCGCAGAGCGACGCGGGTATTCTTACCGACCCCGCGGTGTCGGTGCCGACGGCAGCCACCGACATACCAGCTGAGACGGATGCCGCTGAACCTCCGCTTGAACCCCCCGGTATTCTGTCGAGGTCCCAGGGATTCCTGGTCGCGCCGTAGTGGGGGTTGACGTTCGTTACGCCGCAAGCGAACTCGTGGAGGTTCGTCGTGCCCAAGATCACGGCTCCCTGGGACTTCAGCCTCCTTGCGACCGGCGAGTCATATGGGGCCAGGTTGGACTCCAGTATCTTAGAGCCCGCCGTGCATCTCACTCCCTTGATGTACACGATGTCCTTGATGGCAAGAGGAATCCCTTGAAGGAATCCGATGCTCTTGCCCTCTTTGAACAGGGTTTCGGCGATCTCGGCTTCAGCGAGCGCAGACTCCTTGAGAATCGTGATGTAACAGTCAATCGCAGGGTTGAGCTTCTCGACCTTTGCGAGCAGATCCTCGGTTACCTTGACGGGCGATTGCCGCCCCTCGGCATATGAGGCGGAGAGATCGCGTATCGTCGTCAAGTCGAGCCCTGCGAGCAGTCCAGGATGATTTGAATTTTCGCGACAAAGGCTAATAGTCGAGTTACTCGTTCTGTCCCTCTTGGTTTCGCCTGTCGAGGAGTACTCTACGGTCGAAGCCGTGGTCAGAGAAGCTCTCACGGCCGCGGCCACAGACCCGGCGGTCGAGACTGTCCCCACAAGATCCTCCTGCGGAAGGGTCGCATCGGAGGATTTGCTGGCCGACGAGAACGTCCCGCCTCTCGGTTCGTCTCACATGGACGGGTTCGCATTCAGATACTCAGACCTCCTGCTGCCGAGAGGGCTGAGGGTGGTGGGAGAGCTCGGCCCAGGGCAGAGGTCTGGACATCGTCTAAAGGCTGGCGAGGCAGTAAGAGTCGCGACGGGCTCGCTGATTCCGGAGGGGGCCGACACGGTCGTGCCCTTGGAGCAGGCAGAGGTCACGGGAGAGAGGGTGAGCCCGCTGACCAAGCTAGAGCGGGGGCAGTTCGTCTACGAAGCCGGTGAGGACCTGAGGAAGGGAGACCTGGTCATTCAAAAGGGTGCGCGAGTCAGACCACAAGACCTCGGTCTGCTCATCGCCATGGGGGTCCCGAGACTGGCAGTCTTCGTTAAGCCTCGGGTGACGCTGATTGCGACGGGCGACGAGCTTACGAACTCGATCGATGCCAGGGGAGGAAGGGTGAGGAACAGCCACGTTCCTCTGTTCGCGCGGCTGATAGAGCAGGTCGGGTGCGAGCCTGTCGACGGCGGGATAGTTCCTGACGACCCCAGACGGATGACTGCTTCCCTTCGCAAGGCCCTGGGAAGCTCTGACTTGGTCTTGACGATGGGTGGGACGTCTGTGGGCAAACGGGACGTCGTGGGAGACTCAGTCGCCCGCCTCGGGCCGGAAGTCGTGTTCCATGGGATCAGGATGGACAGAGGGAGAGTGGCAGGACTGGCCGTCGTGGGCGGCAAGCCCGTCGTGATGATGCCCGGACCCATCCAGGGTGCCATGAACGCCTTCCTGCTTCTGGCGATGCCCTTCGTCAGAAAGTTGTCGGGACAGTCCAACGTCGGTCTCGCACTACCCGCGCGCTTGAGCCATGGGTGGGAGGCGCGCAAGAGGTTCCCTAACTTCACCAAGGTCATCTACGTCAGTCTGAGAGCGACAGACAGAGAGTTGGTCGCAAAGCCCATGATAGCAGAGACCGAATCCATGACGCTGCTCTCCCGGGCGAACGCTTTCGTGATCGTCCCCGAGGAGGTGACCGCTATGGCGGCGGGAGAAATGGTGACAGCGCTAATGCTGCCCGGATTCTCCTTCTAGACGTTGGGCCAGACGAGCGCGTGCCGCTTCGAGGTCTCCAGGCGTGTCCACGTCGACGAGTATGCCGTCGTCCTGGACATCGAGCTCGAGTACTAGTCCCTCGTTCGCAGTTATCACTTGCTTTGCTCCGACGTCGCCGGAGACAGCGAGAATCTGCGGGAAGAGAGCCCTGTCGAAGAGAACGGGATTTCCCCTCTTCCCCGAGAAGACGGGCACAACTATCTTCGCGCCTAGCCCTTGGTGAGCCGAGACCATAGAGTCAATCGTTTCAGGACGGACCATGGGCTGGTCTCCCAGTCCTATCACAGCTGCCCCAGAGAGGCACTCTGCTAGGCCAAGCTTGAGTGAAGATGAAAGACCGTCCTGGGGGCGAGGATTGCGTACGACACTAAGACGGTCGTCTTGCTCAAAGAAACTGAAGTCCTCGGGAAGGACCAGTATCACGCGCTTCAGCTCAGAGCGTAGGTAGGGCTCCAAGGCCCACTCGAGCAGCGTCTTCCGCACTATGGTCAACCCCATCTTCACGGCGCCCATCCTCCTTGACAGGCCAGCGGCCAGGACGATCCCCTCCACCTCACTGTTAGATGTGGCCGGGCGCGTCATGTTCCCAGAACGCCCCCTTTGACCTGAACTCCCGACGCGACGACGCTTCTCTTCGTGAGCTAGACCTGAGCGACTTGCGCGGAAGAAGATTAAACGTTTCCGGGGTGCGGGGCGCCTGACCTTGGTCGCACCCGAGTAAGAATAAATATCGGAGAGAGCCCGTTTTGCTTGGTCTTGAAACAGAGCGAATTCGCACAGGTCTTGGCGAGCCTCTCTGAGAAGAGGGACCCCTTCGCCGTCGCGACGGTGGTGAAGGTCGAGGGGTCGAGCGTGGGGAAGCCAGGTTTCAAGGTAGTCGTGTCCCAGGATGGCCGCATCGTCTACGGCTCGCTCGGTGGGGTCTGCCCTGATTCGGCGATCATAGGGGTCGCCCAAAAGACCATGGCAACGGGGATCCCGAAGACAGTCAAGGTCTTCCTCGAGGACGTTGAGGACGCGGTAGAAGGGGTGGTCAAGTCGCAGAGTGACGACGAAATCCACGTCGAAATCAACTGCGGAGGCAGCATGGAGATCTACATCGAGCCCTACCTGGCGCAGCAGAGACTCTTGGTGATCGGTCAGGGAGGAAGGGACGAAGTCGAGGACGCGCTCGTCAAGCTCGGGATGATGATGGACTTCGAGGTCACAGTAATAGACCACAATCCGGTGCTCAGCGAGCAGCCGGACCAGCTCATCAAGGACCTTGACTTTGACCTAACGAAGTTCGAAATCTATGACACGGACTCGGTCGTCGTGCTCACGAAGGGGGCGAAGGATGTAGAGACTCTGGCTGCGATATCGAGGTCCAGTCCCAGGTACGTGGGAATGATGGCGAGCAGGCAGAGGGCGAGCGAAGACCTTCACGAGCTCAAGAGACAGGGAGTAGACCAGAAGTTCATCGATTCCATAAGGACTCCCGTGGGGGTCGACCTTGGAGCGCTCACGCCCTCCGAGATAGCGCTGAGCATCATAGCCGAGGTCGTGGCGTTAAAGCATGGCAAGCAGCTGCCGTCGAAGAGTCTGGAGAGGAAGCCAGAGGCCGCTAGCCTGAGAAGATAACCTCTATTCTATCGGCGAGCCCTCGACCCAACGTCCTCTTCCCTTCGAACCCACTTCGCGTTTCCAGAGTGGAAGGCTTCTCTTTATCGCCTCTATCGCAAAGCGGGAGGCTTCGAACGCTTCCGCCCGATGCTCGGCGGACACCGCGACGACCACGCTCACCTCCCCCACCGAGAGGATGCCCTCCCTGTGAGCCATCTCGACCTTCCTGACCCTCCACCTCTCCCGTACCACCCTCTCGATCTCTCTCATCCTCCTTTCGGCCATGGCCCTGTAGACCTGGTACTCAAGGGCCGAGACCCTGCCCTTCTTTCCCTTGTTCCTGACCGTTCCGAAGAAGACGACAGTCCCGCCCGCAGCGTTGTCACGAACGTGGGAGATTGTGTGAGAGAGGTCGAGAGGTTTCTTGGAGATCATCTTCTTCACATCGCTCAGCCTCCGGCCACGGGAGGGAGTAGCGCCAGCTCGTCCCCGTCGTTCACCGGCGCGTCGCCATTGACGAGCTCCTGATTCAGAGCCAGCCTCAGTGTGCCCCTGACCTTCTTCAGCCCGGGATGCACTAACACGAGTTCGTCCATCAGCCCATCCACGGTCGACGCGCTCAGCCCTATGGTCTCCGTGCCACGGCCGACTTCGTCCCTGGCCTGGGCGAAGTACAGCACCCTGATTCTGCCGGCCACCACTAACCACCTATCGCGTTCATGTTGCGCGGCTTTGCCCATCCGTCCCTTATCCAGGGCATGTAACCAATCCCTTCCGGCTTCCTCTTGACCGCTTCGACGATGAACGCCTTGAGTTCCTTCTCGCCTCCGTGGAGATGAGGTCTGAGGTCGTGGTACTCCGTGTCGAACAGGCACGTGAGGAGCTTGCCGTCTGCGGTCAGTCTGATTCTGTCGCAGTCGTCGCAGAACGGCTCGCTCATGGGCGTTATCAGCCCGAAGTCGGACCCTCCGTCTACTCCCCACAACTTTGCGGTGCTGCCCACGCTCCTCCCCTTGTCGGTCAGCTTGAACCTGTTGGACACGGCATCAAGTATTTCCTTGCCCGTCATGAGGTTCGCCTGGCTCCATATCCCCAACCCGTCAAGAGGCATGAATTCTATGAAGCGGATCGACACACCCCTCGAGCGAGCGTAGTCCACTAGGTCGACCACCTCATCGTCGTTGTACCCCTTTATCGCGACCGAGTTGATCTTCACCGGATCAATTCCCACAGACAGAGCTGCTTCTATGCCCCGTAGTACTCTGGCGAGAGCGTCGACCCCCGAAATCGTCTTGAACCTCTCTCGCTTCAGGCTGTGAAGGCTGACGGTGACCCCTTCGAGCCCCGCCGACTTCAGAGCCTTCGCTTTCTCTGCGAGGAACCACCCGTTTGTGGTCATTGCCACGGTGTCGATGCCCGAGATCCCGACCAGGTCGGATACAAGACCCTCTACTCCTCTTCTCAGGAGAGGCTCGCCTCCAGTGACCCTGACCTCCCTCACTCCGAGCGACGAGAGGACCCTCACGACCTGCCCGACCTCATCTAATCCGAGTATCTCTTCCTTGGGCAGCCAACTGATCTTGCCTTTGTCCGGCATGCAGAAGAGGCAGGCGAAGTTGCATCTGTCGGTCACGGAGACACGCAGCTTGGTTGCTATCCGGCCCTTGGAGTCTGCCAGCATACTGGGAGGGGAAGACGTGGCCTGAATCGTCATCCTGCGAAATCCGCCCTTTGCCCGTAAAAAACGTTCCCAGTCCCAGGACGTGGAGAGAAGCTATATCTCCCCCGAGCCGAGTCGTTTCAGGGTTGCCCTTCCAGCAGGTTGACGTCTCGGCCAAGCCCTTGTCAAATAGGACCGCATCGGCCACCGGTAGAATCAAGCTGAAGAGGGAGACAATCGCCCTGATCAGGAAGGGGGGTGCGGAGAAGGGAGACCCGGTGTCCCTCGCCAGCTTCACCGGCGTGATGGCCGCCAAGAAGACGCCAGAGATTGTGGTCCTTTGTCACCAGCTGCAGTTACAGTCAACGAAGGTGGACGTCGAGCTCGAGGCAGAAGCCGTCAGGGTGTCGGCAACGGTCACGGCCCAAGAGAAGACGGGTGTCGAGATGGAGGCTCTGACTGCAGTCGCGGTCGCACTCTTGAACGTGTGGGACATCGTGAAGCAGTACGAGAAGGACGCTGACGGACAATATCCTACCACGAGGATCGAAGGAATCCGAGTCACCAAGAAGGTGAAGTCGAGTGCATAAGCCCCACGAAGAACACAGGGGGAAGAGCCCGGGTGGCCTCTCGGTCAGGCTCGTGACCGTCAGCACGAGCAGATATCAGGCGAGAGAGGGAGGGAAGGAGCTACCCGACGAGTCAGCTGACAACGCGCAGGGAGAACTGGAGAAGCTCGGGTACGCCGTAACGAGGAGAGACCTGGTCTCGGACGACGAGAGGATGATTAGGGACGAGGTCGAGTCATTCCTCAAGAGCAAGGACGACGTTGCCGTCCTGATGGGTGGTACGGGCGTCTCATCCAGGGACTTGACGATCGAGACTGTGAGGCCGTACTTTGAGAAAGAGCTGGAAGGCTTCGGGGAGATTCTCAGAAGTCTGAGCTTCCATGAGATAGGGGCTGCTGCCATGATGACAAGGGCAACCGCCGGCGTGGCTAGAGGGAAGCTCTTGGTATGCCTGCCGGGGTCTCCCGGGGCGTCGACTCTCGCAGTGAGCGCTCTCGGCGGCGAATTTCCTCACGCCGTGTACATCGCGAGGACATGAAGCCCCGCTACTCCCACCTGTGGAAGGCGGGATGACCCTCTCTGACGGCGACGAAGACCCCTGTCGCACTAGCGGTCGCCCTTCCGTCGACCTCCAGAGTTCCGGCGACGGTCACCCTGTGCTCTGCGACCTCGGTCGGGGAAGCCCTGAGCAGGAGAGGTTTCAGCGGGGTGGGCTCAAGGAACTTCACGCGGAGCTCTGAGGTGACGGTGGCGGGCGGGGACCTTGCCACCGACTTCTCCATGAGTGCGTACGCGGCCGTCCAGTTGCAGTGACAGTCGAGGAGCGTAGAGATGATGCCTCCGCTGAGAAAGCCAGAGAACGCGACGTGTTGGGGCCCAGGGACCCAAGAGGAGACGACGTGACTCTCCTCAGGATTGCTCTTGATCCTTAATCCTTGTGCGTTTTTTGGGCCGCATCCGAAGCAAACGCTGTTGGGCGCGAATCTGTCCTGCAGGCTCGACGTGAACGAGCTCAAAGCCCAGAGCTGAATAAACGTTCCCTGTGCGTTCGTCATCGGTGGATGGACCCAGAAGGGGGGTTGGCCACACGGTTCAAGGAGGGAAAACGAGGTCGCTCGTGAGCATTTGGCGCCGGGGGTAGGAGTCGAACCCACGAGACCCTCTCGGGTCACGGGCTTTCTTTGCGATACTCAAGGCCCGCGCAATAGACCACTCTGCCTTCGGGCATCTGGCGTACCCCGGCTTTTCCCCGGCATCATCGGAGGAGGTCGTCTGCTTGATAAGGACTAAAGTATCCACGGCGGAAAGGTCGAACGGGACACTCGGTCACTCGTATTGAAAATCGAGATCCGAAGGGCTAAGGCTTCTGACAAGGAGCCTCTGATGTCGTTCATCAAGGACGTATGGGGGGGCACCGACTACATTCCAGAGGTGTGGGACGACTGGCTCAGAAGCAAGGACGGGGTCATGAACGTGATGACCGTCGATGGAGTTCCGATGGGCATGAACAGGATGCGTTTCATGGAAGACGGCTCGGCCTGGCTCGAGGGCGTGAGGATCCACCCCGACTACAGGGGAAGAGGGCTCGCTTCGAGGCTGGGGAGGGCCTCCATGAAGGAGGCGAGGTCCAAGGGAGTTGAGAGGTTCAGACTAGCGACGGGCTCGAGGAACCGAGCCGCGCAGAGGCAGATCGCAAAGATGGGATTCATAGAGACGGCGAGGCTAGCTTGCTTCGAGACCAAGGCCGGGGCAGAGTTCAAGAGGCTCAAGAGTGCTCGAAGGCTGCGCCGCGCTGACTTCGGGCTCGCAGTGAGCCGAATCACAGAGTCCAGCGAATACTCGAAGGGAGGAGGCGTGTACTGGGACGAGTTCACAGCGACTTCGTTGACGCCGGAGGTCATCCGGAAGAGGATCCGAGAAGGCTCGGTCTTCGAGCATCACGGCGCCCTTGCCATCTGGAGACCGGGACGGGAGGGTGGGGAGAGATGGAGCCAGGTCTGCTTTCTGACTGGCGAACCGTCAAGGGCGGTCGAGCTGGCTGGTCACGTGTTTGCGAGCTCCCTTCAGAAGGTTGACAGGAACCTCGTATACGTGCCCAAGGGGTCGAAGGTGGCGGGAGCTCTTCTGCGAGCTGGCTTAACGAAGAGGTGGCCCCTGATCTTGTACACGAAAAGCCCCAGCGACAAGCTGAGAATGAACGGTTAATATTGGCCGGCTCGTCTACGAATCCATGAAGAGCGAGTCAAAGGTCACGGTGCTGGGCGCTGGTCTCATGGGACACGGGATCGCGCAGGTGGCTTCTACGTCGGGCTTCGAAGTCTCCCTCCTTGACGTGAAGCAGGAGTTCGTGGACAAAGGGATGGCGATGGTCAAGAACAGCCTGGGGAAGTTCGTGGCGAAGGGGAGACTAGATCAAGCCGGGGCAGACGCCGTTCTGAAGAGGATCCACCCCACGACAGACCTGGGGAGGGCGCTGGCGGGGGCCGGCCTCGTCATCGAAGCGGCCACCGAGAACCCAGAACTCAAGCTCGACCTGTACAGGAGGATCTCCGACCTGGCGGACCCCGAGACGGTCATAGCTTCCAACACCTCTTCGATAAGCATCACTCTCCTTGCATCTGCCACATCCAGCCCCGAGAAGGTGTGCGGGATGCACTTCTTCAACCCTCCACAACTCATGCCGCTCGTCGAGATAACCAGGGGTAACAGGACCTCGGATTCGACACTTGACTCCGTGCGGGCGGCCGCGAAGAGGATGGGAAAGGAGACGGTCACATGCCTGAAAGACTCTCCTGGCTTCATTGTTAACAGGATACTGGTGCCTGCTCTGAACGAGGCCGTCTTCCTCGTTCAGGAGGGGGTCGCCACCCCAGAGGACGTGGACAAAGCAGTCAAGCTGGGGTTGAATTGGCCGATGGGCCCTTTGCAACTCCTGGACTACGTGGGCCTGGACACGACATTCAACATAACACAGGTCTTCATGCAAGAGTTCCAGGACTCGAAGTACAGGCCCTCTCCGCTTCTGAGAGAGATGGTCAGGGCCGGAAAGTATGGGAGAAAGAGCGGAAGGGGATTCTACAGATGGGACTCTCCCGACTCGACGAAGTCCGAATCGAAGTAGACTATCCCTAGGACCCTTCGAGTATTGCCCTGATGTCGTTGGGCACCCTGGTCGGCGACCCGGTCTCGTCGATCAAGGCGTGGACGGTGTGGCCCGTGCAAAGCAGTGACATCTCAGGAGACTTGTAAATCTCGTTTTCGAAGCGTATGCTCGTATTGCCCACGAGACCAACCCTTGTCTTGACGACTATCTCGTCGTCGAACTTGGCCGACGCTTTGTAGTCGGCGTGCGCTTGGACTACCGGGACGTGGAACTTCTTCGCCTCCCACTCGCTGTAGGGGAGTCCTGCGTCCCTGAGCAGCGAGATCCTCCCGACCTCCATCCAGTTCAGGAACTTCGAATAGTAGACCACACCCATCATGTCCGTCTCTTCGAAGCGAACCCGGAGCTTTGCTTCGTGCCAGGAGCCCATCGGGAAGCGCAGCATCGGGGTTAGCTTTTTTACTTTCTGAAGGCGGCCACTCCTCATGGACTACGAAACGCTCGTCGTCACGACCGAGGCTCCGCTGGGAATCATAACGCTCAACAGACCAGAGGCACTGAACGCCCTCAACTCCAAGATGGTGACGGAGCTGATCCATGTGCTGTCGGACTTCGAGGCAGACGACTCGGTTAGATGCGTCGTCCTGGCGGGCAGCGAGAAGGCATTCTCCGCCGGCGCGGACATCAAGGAGATGTCGGGGCTGAGCGCGGTCAATGTGGCGATGACAGGACACTTCTTTCCTCTCTGGGACAAGGTCGGGAGGTTCCCGAAGCCGATAGTGGGTGCGCTCAGCGGTTTCGTGCTCGGAGGGGGGCTCGAGCTCGCCATGAGCTGCGACGTGCTCGTGGCTTCCGAGACGACCCAGTTCGGGCAACCCGAGATCAACATAGGCATCATGCCGGGCGGAGGCGGTACGCAGAGGCTGACGAGAGCCGTGGGGAAGTACAAGGCGATGGAGATGATTCTCACCGGAGAGAGGATAGGCGCGGACGAGGCGCTGACCCGTGGCCTGGTCAGCCGTGTCGTCCCGAAGGAACATTATCTCAAGGAAGCGAAGAAGATCGCTACGGAGATCTCGACAAAGTCCCCGGTAGCGATAAGGATGGCGAAGATGGCTGTGAACAAGTCGATGGAGATGGGTCTGAAGGACGGCCTGGACTTTGAGAGGGAGCTCTTCTACCTCCTGTTCGCCTCGGAAGACAAGGAGGAAGGTATGAACGCGTTCATGGAGAGAAGGAAACCCGAATTCAAGGGGAAGTAGTTGGAAGAGCCAACGGTCAAGGTCGAGCACAGGAAGGGGGTCCAGTGGGTCAGGCTGAGCAGACCTGAGAAGTTGAACGCCTTCAACGAAAGGATGGGCGAGGAGCTTCAGGACGCGCTCAAGGAGGGCGAGAAGAGTCCAGAGGTGCGCTGCATCGTCCTCACGGGCGAGGGCAGGGCTTTCTCAGTCGGTGAAGACCTCGGCACGAACAGGGCCACGTATCAGGGTGGCGAGCCGCTCGCACTCGGTGAGACGCTCAGGAGGAAGTACAACCCCATCGTGCTCAGAATCAGACGGATGGACAAGCCAGTCCTGGCGGCGATCAACGGTGTGACGGCCGGTGCGGGCCTCGGGCTCGCGCTGGCGTGTGACCTAAGGGCGGCATCCGACAAGGCCACTTTTCATGAAGCCTTCATCAAGGTCGGATTGGCTCCAGACTCCGGAACGAGCTTCTGGTTGACCCGAATACTTGGGCTGGGTAGGGCCATGGAGGTCGCGATGCTCGGGGATACGATTGACGCGAAGACGGCACTGAACCTCGGGTTGGTGAACTGGGTGTTTCCCGAGCACGAGTTTGCGGCGGAGTCTGAGAAGGTGGCGGAGCGCCTCGCCTCGGGGCCCACAAAGGCGATTGCGCTGACGAAGCGCGCGTTGAATCGCGCGATAGTAGTCGGGCTCGACTCAGCCCTGGAGTACGAAGCCTACGTGCAGGAGGTCGCGGGCAGCACGAAGGACCACGTCGAAGGCGTGAACTCCTTCTTCGAAAAGAGGCCTCCGAAGTTCTCCGGAGAGTAGCGGGAAAGAAGATAAGCCGGTCGCCGGCGACGGGACCAAATGAAAGAGGGCGGCGATGCCTTCGTCATCGATGCCGTCAGGACTCCGATCGGGAAGTATGGGGGTGTGCTGAAGGACGTGAGGCCCGACGACTTGGGCGCTCTTGTGATACGAGAGCTGATGAAGAGGACCAAGGTAGAACCGAACGCCGTCGATGACGTTTACTTCGGATGCTCCAATCAGGCGGGGGAGGACAACAGGAACGTGGCGAGGATGGCGGTGCTGCTATCGGGGCTCCCCTACACTGTACCTGCGGCGACCGTGAACAGGCTCTGCGGCTCCGGGCTGGAAGCTGTCAGTTCCGCCGCCAGAATGGTCTGGTCGGGGGAGGGCGAGGTTGTCATCGCAGGGGGTACCGAGAGCATGACAAGGGCACCGCTGGTCACGCTCAAGCCCGAGTCGGGGTTCGCCCGAGGCGGAATCTCTCTCGTCGACTCCACACTCGGGTGGAGGTTCGTAAACCCTGCGATGCCGCCGGAATACCCGCCGTTGTCCATGGGCCAGACGGCTGAGAACCTAGCGGAGAAGTACGGGATCGGACGCGCGGAGCAGGACGAGTTCGCGCTCGGGAGCCACAGGAAGGCGGTGAGGTCGGGGGATGAGGGGCGCTTCAAACGGGAGATAGTGACCGTCCCGTCGACGAACCAAGAGGTCGGCTCTGACGAGCCTCCGAGGCGGGACGCGAGCATGGAGAAACTCGCAAAGCTGGCGCCCGTCTTCAGGGAGAACGGGACGGTCACCGCGGGGAACTCCTCAGGCATAAACGACGGAGCGGCGGCGCTCATGCTGGCGTCCGAGCGGGCCATTGACGGCTTGTCTGTCAGGCCTATGGCAAGGGTCCTCGGGTCATCCACGGCTGGCGTTCATCCCAGCTACATGGGGATAGGCCCGGTCCACGCCACGGCGAAGCTCCTCAAGAGACTAGGAATGGGCCTGGATGAGTTCGACCTCGTTGAGCTCAACGAGGCGTTCGCATCCCAGGTACTCGCGTGCATGACCGAGATGCCGGACCTGAAGTCCGAACGGGTCAACCCTAACGGCGGCGCCATAGCCCTCGGGCATCCTTTGGGTTGCAGCGGTGCCAGAATAGCGACTACGCTTCTCCACGAGATGAAGAGGACTGGGAAGAGACGGGGGCTGGCCACGATGTGCATTGGCGTAGGGCAGGGCATAGCCACTGCGTTTGAGCTGGCAGGGTGAATGGTTATCACACCCAGCGAGCGCCCTGAAGTGAGCCGATTGCAGACCCTCGGTCCTGAGAGGCCGCTGATGCTCGTTGGCGGCGAGTGGGTGGAGTCACACTCCGGCAGACGGTATGCCGTCGCAAATCCTGCCAGAGGAGACGAGCTCTCAACCGCTCCGTTGGGGGACGCCGATGACGTCCGAGCCGCGGTCGACGCAGCAAAGCGGGCCTTCGAGAGCAAGGAGTGGAGAGGTTTGGACCCCAGCAGGAGAGGGAGGATACTCTACAAGTTGGGGGCTCTGCTGAGGGAGCGGCTGAACGACTTCGCGAGGCTGGAGACCCTAAACAACGGGAAGCCGTTCGGGCAGGCGAAGGGCGACATCGCGCAGTCTGCGAGACACTTCGAGTACTTCGCAGGCCTCGCAGACAAAATCCAGGGGTCGACGATTCCTGTGCCTGGGAACAGGTTCGACTTTACCTTGAAGGAACCTTTGGGTGTGACCGGTCACCTGGTGCCCTGGAACTATCCACTCGTGATGGCCGCGAGGAGCATCGCGCCGGCTCTCGCTGTGGGAGACACAGTGGTGGCGAAGCCCGCATCCTACACACCCCTCACCCTTCTGAAGTTCGGCGCACTCTGCAAGGAGGCTGGACTTCCGGACGGCGTCCTGAACATAGTCACTGGAGGGGGCAGGGAGGTCGGTGAAGCTCTGGCATCGCACCCAGACGTGAAGATGGTCGCTCTCACGGGGTCTGTCGAGACGGGTGTTCGCGTCATGGAGCTGGCTTCGGCCAACCTCACCAGGGTGGCGCTCGAACTGGGCGGTAAGAATCCGTGCATAGTGTTTTCTGACGCGGACATCGACAGGGCCGTCGCCGGGGTGCTGAACGGGATATTCACGAACGCAGGACAGATGTGTTGGGCAGGCTCGAGACTGATTCTGGAGACGAGTTGTTCCAAAGAGGTCCTGGAAAAGATTCGTGAGGGAGCAAGGTCGATGAAGCTCGGCGAAGGCCTGGACCCGGAGACGAAGATGGGTCCACTCATCTCCTCGTCCCAGAGGGAGAGGGTCGATGGGTATGTGCGGAGCGGGGTCGAAGATGGTGCCGAGCTCCTCGCGGGGGGGAGAGCTCCCGACGCGAAGGAACTTTCCTCCGGCTACTTCTACGAGCCGACCGTTCTCACAGGAGTCGAACAGGACATGAAGGTCGCACAGGAGGAGATATTCGGACCCGTGCTCAGCGTCATCACATTTGATAGCCCCGATGAGGCGGTCGAGAAGGCCAACGACACCCGCTACGGTCTATGGGCGGGGGTCTGGACAAAGAACCTGAGCAGAGCGCACTCCATCGCTCAGAGCCTCGATGCGGGCATCGTATGCGTTAACGAAGAGCCCGTCACGTTTCCACAGACGCCCTTCGGTGGTTTCAAGGCGAGCGGGAACTCGTCTGAGCAGGGGTCGGACGCGATCAACGGTTACGTCAGGGTCAAGAACGTCTCTGTCAACCTAGACTAGGTTGCCCGCCAGGGCTCTTCGCTCTCTCCCTTCTTCTTGTTCTCACCTCTGGCCAGGTTGAATAGATAGGAGGAGAGCCTGTTGAAGAAGGGTATGAGCTCGGGATTCACCCGGCCGTCCCTGCTCGCGGAGACTATGCGCCTCTCGGCTCGCCTGCAGATGGCCCTCGCGTACTGCAGCTCGGCGGCTGTCATGGTCCCTCCTGGCAGGATGAACTGATTGAGCGTCGGCAGATTGAGCAGAAGCGCGTCAGTCATCTTCTCGATCTTGTCGGTATCGGAGGAGGAAATTCTAGGGACCCTTGATTCCTGCGTCTCCGCCGCCAGGTCTGCTCCTGCGACGAAGAGCATTCTCTGAACATCCTTGAGGTCTGAGCTGACCTCTCCGTCCTCACAGCCGGAGAGTACCACCCCCAGGTAGCTGTTGAGCTCGTCCACCGCACCGTACGCCTCGACTCTTGGTGCGTCCTTGGGGACGCGCTTGGGACCGTAGAGCGATGTCTCCCCCTTGTCGCCGCCCTTCGTGTACAATCTTGAGCGTGACGGATTGGGAGGGATATTTCTCCTTTAGGAGCCGCCCACCCCGCCGGGCCGACTTCGCCATTTCAAGCCGTCGCATTAACCGAATTAGACCGGAAGGTAACGGTTTTTGCAGTGCGAGGAAGATTATCCATGAGGGCCATCAACGTGCGGGCGAACAAGATAACCTCGTTCAGCATCGACACGGAGCAC
>Ga0187783_10001049_pt1 | contig 20431 bp, 24 predicted proteins | sample 1015_SJ02_MP02_2_FD_132471 | JGI IMG/M metagenome (GOLD analysis project Ga0187783, IMG submission 132471) | Tropical peat soil microbial communities from peatlands in Department of Meta, Colombia - 1015_SJ02_MP02_20_MG | ecosystem: Environmental > Terrestrial > Soil > Wetlands > Peat | place...
CGGAGGACCTGCCGGTCGAGATGGACCGACTGCGCATCGTCGAAGGTCGTTGCACGGAGCCGGACCGGCGACGTTATCGGGAGGATGTCGACAAGCGGACGATGCTTCCGGGTGCCCTCCCGGATGTCAGACTTGCGGTAGGCCGACGTTTTAGCAAGTCGGGTGTAACTACAGTTGCACCTACCGCCGTGAATGTGCAAGTAGCATTGCAGCTGGTCGGCTTGCGAGCTGAATGGAAGCTACCAGACCATGTGGCCCCGTCGGGCCTTCGCGAGTACGACGGAATCCCGCTTGCGGACGAAGCGGAACCAGAGATTAATTCCGACGATGCGATGCCGTCGGTCCCGAAGAAAGCCAACCCACGTGGGACGACCCGCCCCCTCGGTGACAAAACCGTCGTTCCCCGTCGGTCTGAGGTTGAAACCGGAGGACCGCGGCGGAAGACCTCGATCTTCGACCTTTAGGACGCCACGTTTCGGCGTTATCTTGTACCAGTTCGACTCGCCGGAACAGTACCATCCCCCGTACTCAGTGAGAGAAGCAGGGCCGGCGATAGCTTTGAGAGCCGCGTAGAACGGTGTGCTGGGTTTTAGCCCCAAGGCCGGATTGAGAGCGACTTCGAGCGCTCGGTCGACGGGAGCACCGACGCGATTGGCGAGGACCACTCCCCCCACTCCCATGGAAGGCACGACGGCAAACGCGGATGAGACCCCCTTCTTCGCCCCGGAATGCCACGCAAGGAGGTGCCCATGATAGTCCGGCAGGACGGCAATCCCGTACCCGTAGAAGGTGCCCGGAGCCGGCTCAACGTGCGGGTACAACATCGCAGAGAGGCTCTCCGAGGAAATGATTCGCTCTCTTCCGACGCGACCGCGTCGGAGGAAGATCTCGATGTAGCGGAGCATGTCCTCGACGTTCGTCCTCAGCCCGCCCGACGGACGGGCGCATCCGTCCTCCGTCCAATCCTGGGAGGCGACAAGCCGTTCGCTCGCTCCCCGCCAGCCGGTGGAGTAGAGGGTCGTTACCTCGGGAAACCGAATCAGAATTCCGGGGTCGAACGTCGTCGATCGCATATCCGAAGGTCGGAGAATCTCCTCGTCGACGCAGGCCTCGAATGTGCGTCCGCTCGCCCGCTCGATGATAGCTCCTAGCAAGGAGTATCCCTCGTTGGAGTAGCTGAAGTACTTTCCCGGCGGCCCGGTGAGCCGGTACGGCTCGTTCCTGAGGTAATCGAGAAGCTGTTCGTAAGAGTCAATGGGTGGACGGGTCGGGTCGATACCGTACCGCTGGGCGATCTTCGGATCGTATGTCGGGTCTAGCCTCTCACTCCGTGCCCACAGGTAGAACAACGAGGGGAGGGGAGGAAGTCCCGAGGAATGGGTGAGAAGATGGTGGACGGTGATCTTGGGGGTCTGTCGGGGATCGTGCGTGCGGAATTCGGGAAGATGACGCACCACGGGGTCGCTCACCCGAAGTGCACCGGATTCCTGGAGCCGAAGCACGGTAAGCGCGGTGAATGACTTCGTGATCGATGCTAGCCCGTAGACGGTCCTCGACGTGGCCGGCAGTCGACGGGCCACGTCTCGGAATCCGTACCCTCGGGTGAGACGCCTCCCGCTCCGATCGAGGAGACCCACGGAAAGCCCGGGGGTCTTCGCCTGTTGGGCCATGCGACCAATCCGGCGTTCCAACGGCGCCGCTCCGAACCGCGCGAGGGATCGAGCCACGCCCCCCGATTGGTCTTCCGAAGATACCACTACTGGTCGCCCGCCCCCGGACGCTGCCACACAACTTCAGACTACTTCCTGCGGCCGCAATTCGGACGAGAGCGGTGACTCCGACGCTTGCGTTTTGGCCGATTTGAGGAAGCGTCCGCGGAGTAACAGCGAGATCAAGCAACCTAGGACGAGCAGTCCGAGCATGATGGTAAATGTCTGGTCGTAGGCGGAGACCTCGGCCGCCGGCAGGGCGCCGAAGTACGGGAGACATACGGGGTTCGAAGGGCCGGCCGGTGTGCCGCAGATAGGATTGGGCGACGGGTCCAGTATGTTCACTCGCGAGACGGCGTACGAGGCGAGCAAGGAGAGGCTCACCGACCCTCCCAGGGATTGCAAGAACTGGATCAATCCGCTTGCCTCCCCCACATCGGACATAGGGACCTCGTTCTGGACCGCCAGAAAGAAGACGGGGAACGTCAGTCCGATTCCGAATCCTAGGGGGATGAGGGGCAATACGATCCCTCCGACGGGGAGGAATCCCCACGCCAGCGTCCAGGGTGGCGTCGATGGGGTGATTTCCCGCAGAAACACCATGCCGAGAATGGCGATCAGGAATCCAACGACAACCTGCGTGCGGTACGGCCAGCGGGTAAGGAGCTGCCCGCCGATGGCCGCTCCGAATACCACCGGTAGTACCATGGCGTAGAGCACGTCGCGCACGACATCGGTCGAACTCGCTCCGGCGGGGGTGAGTGCCTGGCCGACGACGAGGGATACGAAGGTCGTGAGAGGGAAGAACACCGCACCGACGAGGAACGTCGCGGTTCCGCCGACACTTACGATGCGATGGCGGGCGAGCCGAAGGGGGACCAGCGGCTCACGGGCCTTCCACAGCTCCCACCACACAAAGACCCCCACGATGACCACGGTGCTGAGCAGTAGTCCCACGACTCGATCATCCGACCACGACCAACCGGAATAGGCGACCTGGACGAGCGCGTATTCGAGCGCCCCCACCCACGCGACGAGCAGGGCCGCTCCGACCACGTCGAACTTGCGGACGAGGGTCGGTCGCAGGGGACCCAAGGCGTAGAGTAGAGTAACGACCCCCGCGAGTCCGACGGGCAAATTGACGTAGAAAACCCAGCGCCAGGTGGTGATCGAGACGATCGAGGACCCGATGAGAGGGCCGGCAACGGTCGCGATCCCGAACACGCCGGAGAGGAGGCCGGTGACGCGCGCGCGAGCTGCGGGGGGAAACGAAACCGCCACGATCGATATGCCGACGGGGAAGAACCCGCCGCTCCCGAATCCCTGGACCGCCCGGAATGCGACGAGCTCATCGAGGGATTGGCTGAGCCCGGCGCACATCGAACCGAGGATGAAGATTGCCAGGCTCCCGAGGAAGACGTTCCTCCGACTCCAGAGATCGGAGAGTTTTCCCATCACCGGGATCGCGATCGTCGACGGAATGATGTAGGCCGTGATCACGAGTGGTCCGCTGTTCGGCTGGCCGAAGCTCGCCAGGATTCCCCGCGAGCCTGTCAGGGCCGTAAGAACCACGAATTGGTCCAGCGCCCCCATCAGGAGCGCGAGCATGATCCCGAGGACGACGAGCGCTTGGACGCGTCCCGTGAGGACGGTGGCGTCGTTCGAAACAGCCGGGTTCGTTGTCTCGGGTCCCACGGTCGTCCTCGAACCGCCCGGTCCGCCCCGACCCTTCGGCCGCGGTACCGGGTGGACGCGCGGTGCGAGCGGACGTTATGGCCTTGGCGTACTCGCCGTCGGGCGGGTAACTAAGTGAAAGAGGAATTACACCCAGCGACGAAGAATTCTAGCGCGAATCAGCTCTCGATTCCGAGCATCTTACGGAGCGTGGCTTCCCGTGCCCAATCCGGAGCGTTCGGGTCGAGGACGATCCGCTGGGCGAGTGCGACCGGTATCATGTTGACGAACCGCTTCCGACCCGTCGCGTCACGGTAGTTCAGTACCCACGGGTACAATTGGGGGGCCCGCGGATTGTACGGTGCGCTGTACGAGGGAGCGTCCATCCGGTCCCACGGGACTCGTTCCTGCCGATGGGGAAAGACGAGCGTCACTCCCTGAGAGTCGAACCCGACCCGGCGAGGTCCCCCGAGATACTTCTTCACGGGAAAGTAGATCGCGACAAACACGGGTACCAGGGAATAGGCGAAGATCGCGGCCAGGTCATTGATGGGCGGCGGTCCCGCGTAGTGCCAGACGACGAGAATGATCGCCGCGATGAACACCGGAACTCCAATGGCGGGAAGCAGCACCATCCAGAGCGGCCAACCGGTGATCTCCCACGAGGTGGTCTGCCCAGCGGGCGACTCGGGGAGGCTCGCGGCCGCCGCCCCGACGAGGGTCATCGACCGTGCAAGACGTCCTTGCCGGCTTATCAACGTGATTGCTAACACGCCCTCGAAGTAAGCCACCGGCGATCACCGGGCGATAGGTTATCCTGGTTGCCATCGGAGTTGCGACTAGCGTAGCGCCTCAGTCCAGCGCTCCGGAGTGCGCGGGACGGGCTGCCGTCCCGGCGGTTGTGGTCCAATTCCAGTCGAGGATCTCCGGCATGTCCCGACCATGCTTTCGAATGTAGTCGTGGTGCTCGACCAGCGCGCGGTCCAACTTCCGTCGAGCCTCGGCTCCTCGAGAGAATACTCGCGCCGATCGTACGATCGCCTCGCGCGCGAGGTGGAACCGGCTCATCTGGTTCAACACGGTCATGTCGAACGGCGTGGTCGTGGTGCCCTGTTCGATGTACCCGCGCACGTGGAATCGCTCGGGGTTCGGTCGACGGTAGGTGAGGTCGTGGATCACGCCGGGGTAGCCGTGGAACGCGAACACCACGTCCGTGTCCTCGGTGAAGAGTTCGGCGAACGCGCGCTCGTCCATCCCGCTCGCCTGGTTGTGGCGCGAATCCAACGTGAGGAGGTCCACCACGTTGACGAAGCGGACCCGGAGCTCGGGCAGCTCCCGCCGAAGCCACCAGATCGCCGCCAACGCTTCTCGCGTCGGCACGTCCCCCGAGGCCGCGAGGATGACGTCGGGAGGTCCGTCCGAGGAACTGGCCCACTCCCAGATGGAGGCCCCCCGTTGGCAATGCGCGACGGCGTCGGCCATCGACAGCCACTGCGGCATCGGCTTCTTGGATGCTACGACCAGATTGATCTGACCCCGACTGCGCAGGCACTCGTCCGTGATCGCGAGCAGGCAGTTGGCGTCGGGCGGCAGGTAGATGCGGACCATGTCCGGCTTGCGCGTGAGGAGGAGGTTGATGAACGTCGGGCCCTGGTGGCTGTAGCCGTTGTGGTCCTGCTCCCAGACGTGGCTCGTGAGCAGGTAGTTGAGCGACGCCACCGGTTCGCGCCAGGCGATCTCGCGTGCCATCTTCGTCCACTTCGCATACTGGGCCATCATCGAGTCGATGATGGCGATGAACGCCTCGTAGCACGCGAAGAGTCCGTGCCGCCCCGTCAGTAGATACCCTTCGAGCCATCCCTCGCACAGATGCTCGCTGAGCACTTCCATGACGCGACCTTCGCGGGCGAGGAAGTCGTCGGTCGGCAGGATGGGCAGCTCGAACGGGCGCGACGTTGCTTGGAAGACGGCCTGCAGACGGTTCGAGCTCGTCTCGTCCGGACACACCATGCGGAAGTTCCGTTCGCGCGCGCTCGCGCGGAAGAGCTCGGCCAGGTAACGCCCGAGTACGGAGGTCGATTCCGTCCGGAGGCTGCCGTGGTCCGGCACGTCGATCCCGAATGCGCCGAGTTCCGGAAGCGGTAGGGGTTTCAGCAGGCGACCGCCGTTTGCGCGCGGGTTCCGTCCCAACCGATGCTCCTCGGCAGGATAGACCGAGGTCACTCCGGGGCGGGCCGCCCCGTGCTCGTCGAACAGTTCTTGGGGGCGGTAGCTGCGCAACCACTCCTCCAGGAGCCGCAGGTGGTCGGGGTTCGTCTCCGGGTCCTCGATGGGGATCTGGTGGGACCGGAACGTCCCTTCCACGGCTTTGCCGTCCACGATCTTCGGGCCGGTCCATCCCTTCGGAGTCCGCAGGACGATGACGGGCCAGACAGGCCGTGAAACGTCGCCGCCCGTGCGGGCGCCCGATTGGATGGAGCGGACCCGGTCGTACGCCCAGTCCAGCGTCTCCCAGAGGGCCCGGTGCACCGTGGCGGGGTCGTCACCGGCGACCTCGCGACTCTCGTACCCGAGGCCTTGGAAGAGGGTCGCGAGTTCCGCCGGCGGGATGCGTCCCAGGACGGTCGGTCCCGATATCTTGTAGCCGTTGAGGTGGAGGATCGGCAGGACCGCTCCGTCCGTGACCGGATTCAGGAACTTCGGGGTGTGCCAGGACGCGGCCAGCGCACCAGTCTCCGCCTCCCCGTCCCCGATCACGCACGCCACGAGCAGGTCGGGGTTGTCGAACACGGCACCGAAGGAGTGCGCGAGCGAGTAGCCGAGCTCCCCGCCCTCGTGGATCGACCCGGGGGTGAGCGCGGTCACGTGGCTCGGAAATCCCCCGGGCCAGGAGAATTCGCCTACGAACCGCGAAAGGCCGGCTTCGTCGGGGCCGAGGTCCGGGTAGTAGGCACCGAGCGTCCCTTCGAGATAGAGCGACGCGAGGAGGCCGGGCGCGCCGTGCCCGGGGCCCGCGACGTACAGTACGTCCGCATCTGTGTCCTGGACGAGACGGCTCAGGTGAGCGTACAGTATGTTGAGACCTGGCTGGGTGCCCCAGTGACCCAGCAGTCGTGCCTTGATGTCGGTCGGGGCGAGAGGTCGGCGCAGCAGGGCATTGTGGCGCAGGTAGAGCTGCGCCGCGCCGAGATAGTTCGCCGCGCGGAAGTTCTGGTCGATCGCCGCGAGTCGCTCCTCTGTCGGGTTCATGTTATTCTCGTCCGATCCTCCGAATCGAGTCGTAGACGCGGAACGTGGCCCGCGCGATCTCGGACTCCTCGTCGGTCGGTATCACCGAGACCCGCACGGGAGACCGGGCGGCCGAGATCACCCTCGCACCGCGGGCATTTCGCCGGGAGTCCAATCGGATTCCCAGATGCTGGAGCGAACCACAGATCTGTCGCCGGACGGCCGGAGCGTTCTCCCCGATGCCCCCGGTGAAGACCACTGCGTCCAGTCCCCCCAGCGGCACCGTGAGGGCCGCGAGGCGCTGCTGGACCTGGTAGCAGAACAGGTCGATCGCTTCTCGCGCCGAGGTTCCTGGTCGGGCCGCGTGCAGGAGGTCGACCATGTCGGGCGACCGGGAGGATACGCCCAGCAGGCCCGATTGCTCGTTGAACAGTTTCCGAAGCCGGGTCGTCGAGAGTCCTCGATGCTCTGCCAAGAATATCACGACGTTCGGGTCGACGTCGCCCGAACGACGGCTCATCACGACCCCACCCGCTGGGCTGAATCCCATCGTCGTGTCGACACTCCGACCGTTCCGTATCGCGCATAGACTCGAGCCGCTGCCAAGATGCGCCACGATGAGCCGTCGGGGAGGGGCTCGGCCCGATTCACCGCCGAGAGTGTCCAGGATGGACTGGTAGGACAAGCCGTGGAAACCGTACCGGACGATCCCGTCCCGACTCAGGGCCCGGGGAATCCCGTAGACCCGGGCTTCCGGAATCATCCGCCGATGAAACGCGGTGTCGAAGCAGGCGACCTGGACCGCGCTCGGGTAACGACGCGAGGCCGACTCGATGCCGCGTATCTCGCTCGGCATGTGCTCGGGGTCGAGCGGGATGAGCTTGCGAAAGTCGCGCAGAACCGCCGGTGAGATGCGGACCGGTTCTCGGTATCGGGGGCCCCCGTGGACGACCCGGTGGCCGATCGCAGCGATCGGGATTGCTTGCGGACGGGCGTCGAGCCAGTCGAACATGGCCTCTAGGGCCGCCGCGCTCTCTGGGTAATGCGCAGGGGCGGGTGTTCCGATCGGCCCCCCGGGCCCGACCGCCCGGAACCTCGATCCTGGGAGGCCGATGCGCGATATCTCTCCCCGAAGCACGCGCTGGAGTCCGGGTCTCGATCGGCCCGACTGCCGATAGAGTGCGAACTTCACACTGGACGAGCCGATGTTGAGCGCGAGTGATGTCGGTGCACGCCGGATTGGCATCGGTGGTCAGCGGGTCCGCTGAGTTCGTGAGAACCTAAAAGCGGCAGGCATCGACTCTGCCCGGTACCCTCGGAAACTACGAATTTTCGATACGACGGGGGTCACCCGTCGTACTTTGAACGTAGGTCGTGTCCTGTCTCGAGCACCGATTTGAGATTCAGCGCGAAGTAGGTCCAGCCCCACTCGGCGCCCCCGTAGAGGTCGGCCCATCGCTCGAGTCGGGGAAAGCCGTGGTGCTGGACCACGAGGATTGTCCCCCCGCCCCGGGCGCTGACGGAAAGCGAGAACACCGTCCCCTTCAGCTTCACCCCGGGCCACGTCCAGCGGAAAGCGATCCGGCGCCCCTGACGAAAGTCGACCAGGGTCCCGGTGTGGGTGGGTCCATTGGTCCAACCGAGGGCGTACTTGCCGCCCTTGCGAGCATCCACCTCAGCCGTGTCACAGAGCCAGCGGGTGAGCCATTCGGGGTCGCTGATGGCGCGGAACACTTTGGCCGGGCGCGCCTGGATGAAGTACTGGTGGTCGACGGATCGTCGCGATTTGGCGGCCATGGGGTTCCCTGCAGGGGGGTTCCCCTCGAACTCCGCTCGACTATATCAGCCGGTTCGCGCTGCCCCGCGACGATGACGTCAAACAAGAAAGTCGTCGAGGAGTACTTTGGAAGTAAGGGCACGGAGTACTCGCGCCTCTTGGCCGATGACATTGAGCTGATCGAGTGGGCCGACGACGTCCCCCCCACGGGTATTCGGACCCGCGGGAAAGAAGCGTACGTGAAGAACCGAGGGACTCGCGAGTTCGAGACCCACATCTCGCGAATGACCGAGGAGAACAATGTCGTGATTGCGGAGGGGGTCGCCCGCGGCGCCAAGAAAGAGGGGGGTCACTGGAGAGTTCAGTTCGTCGACATCTTTGAGTTGGAACACGGCAAGGTGAAGCGATTGATCGCCTTCGGCACCCCCACCAAGGACGCGGAGTAACCTCCCCTCGGTGGTGGTCATGTCCGAAGTGGATGGGTTGCGCAAGTGGTACGCCTACAACGCGGTCGCTCGACGCGGGTATCTCGATACCCTGTCGAAGCTCCCTCCGGAGGAACTTTCCAAGGACCGAGGAGCGTCCTTCCCCACGCTCATGGACATCCTGGGCCACTCGATGGGTGGCACCGAGACATGGATCGTCCGCATGTCCGCGCTGACGGGAGAGCCGTTCGCGCACTTCGAGGGCCCCGATGACTGGTCGGTCCCGGAGTTGCGACGGTACGACCGCTACACGGAGGAGATCGTCGAGCGATTCTTCTCGCGGCTCAGCGAGAAGGACCTGGACCGGACGTTCCTCGTCCCGAAGATGCCCCCCTGGTGGGACGAGGATTTCACGGCGGGAGTTCGCGGGACGCTCCTCCACGTGGTCGAACACGAGCTGCAGCACCGGGGCGAGCTGAACGCCCTCCTGTGGCAGATCGACGTCGAACCTCCCATCCTGGACTGGGAAGATTTCGAGAAAAAGCAGGCAGAACCCTCGAAGAAGGACTAGCGCGCCGCCCCCCACGGGCGCGAGGGGACTCCCGAACCGAGGCGACGCCGGGCCAATCCGTCCCGGTCTTCCGGGTCGCAGGGATGGCGGTTTCTGTCCGGCTACGCCCGCGGTGCTCGGACCTTCTCGGCCGAGTGCTCCCGAAGACGCGAGCCGTCGGCACGATGATTAACTAGCGGACCCATCGTCCTCCGAATTCTATGCGGGGAGCGTTGGCGTCCCGGACTCCGCGGTCTCCGGACGTGATCACGTCCGTCTACCTCTGGGGCTCGAACCGCGCGGAAGTGAATCAGTTGGCAGCGCGAGTTGCCCAGAGGATCGATCCCCATTTTGCCTGGGTCGAGGCGTTGGACGCCGAGAGTCGCGAACCGTCCACCGGCGCCCTCCGGAACGGGGTCGCGGCCCCCATCCGCGATTTTGCCCCGCCTCGGGGCGTCAGCGGAGAGCGGGTGTTCACCTACCTCCGGCGCAACGGCCAGCGGCACGACGCACAGGAGCTGCAGAGCTTCACCCAGATGTCCGAGCCGATCCAGGCGGCGATTGCCCAGCTCCTGGAGCGGAACGTTCCCCGCGTCCTGGTGGTGGCCAACCTCGAGCGGCTCCGGGAATACTTCTGCGACGAGCAGCCCGGACCCCATCCGTTCATCGAGTGGCTCAACGCCCACGAGATCACGCTGGTCGCGAGTTCGACCGGCGGACCGCTCCGCGAGGGAGTCCACTTCGACTATCTCGTCACCGAGCCGGAGGGGAACGGGACCCGGGCCCGTTCGCCGCTCGTGGTCGTCGGTCAGCGGAGCGACCTCGACCGACCTTTTCTCGAGCAGGCGCTCCGCCCTCGGGCGACCGTGTGGTTGTCGGGACTGTCCCCGTCCGCGCCACCGACTCCGAACCCTCTACCGCGGCTCGCGACCGGTTGATCCCGGGGAGGGTCCTCCAGCCGGGAGCGTACTGCGACTCGCGCCGGTACGCCCTTGGATCGACCCCCGTTCGAACCGACTCCCGAAGCCGGCCCCTCGTGCTACAGCTCTAGCCACTCCGGTCGTTCTGTCGGAGGAAATTCCGACTTTCGCTGAAGAACACGGTCCCCGACAGGATGAACCCGAGGCCGATGCTGCCGAGCACCAGTGAGACGAGCGCCACATAGCTCGGCATGGACGGGCCGCCCAGCAAGATCGCCCACGCGGCGCAGGCGACGAACAACCCGATCCCCGCGAGGAGAAGGGCGAGACCGAGGCGATAGTCCTTCCGGACCTTGGCGAGAACGCGTTCGGAATAGTCGGTGGGTCCGGGGGTGCCCTGCGCCATGAGGTCGGTGGTGGTACCGGTAGGTCGACCTTGAAGACTCCGCTCGAGCCCCCGACCTCCGTCGGCGCGTTCGGGCGAGTGCGGGGCCCCGACTTCGTTTCGTCCGCGGGGCGCTCACCACCCAGTGGACGTCGAGCGTCGAGCCTACGTCCGCGCAAGCGTTGAAACGTAGGTGGCCCATGCGGGGCCATGAGGAGACTCCGGGCCGAACCGCCGGGGCGGATGATCCATCTCGAGTTTTTCGCGACACCGAAGGCCGAGCGCATTCAGGTCGTGCGTCGGATGCGAGCCGTTTACCGGATCGCGAGGACCGTCACGGAGGGGGCGGGAGGGAGCGGGCCGTGGGCCTACTTACTCGAGCCCAAGGGACGTCGCAGGAGCTCTCCCAGCGTGCGACCCCTTTTCAATGTCCGCGCCGACGAGGACCTCTGGGCAGAGGTCGCGTTCTACACGAGTCGCGCGGAGCTGACGCGCACCATCCGGGCCATCTGGAAACGGCCGGACTTCCAGAAGGTCGTCCATACGGCGGAATCCCTCAACGCCCACCGAAAGCGGTCCAGCAGCGTGGACCTGGGACGCCTGAAGGCCACCTAGGCGCGCCGGTCTCCCGTCCGGGTGAACTCTCTAGAACTGAGCGAATCACGTTGATTTGCGTCCGCAGCTGTTAGCCATCGTGCCCGACCTGGCCGGGCACGTTAAGGTTCGCCTTGACTCTCACGCGGGACGATCATGGCGAGTTGCGATCAGGCGCACGCTGAGTTGGACCATGTGAACGCGGGCACGATCCAAGTCGGTACTCTTCCCGGGTGGACCTCGGTCCGTGGAAAGGTGGTCTGGAGCCTGTTCAAGGGAGGGTACGACGAACTTCCCCGCGCCTGGGAGTCCTTCATGAGGGAAGCGCCGAAGGACGGTGTTCGGGGGCCCCCGGGCGACGTCTACCCCTGCATCCCCGGCGAGCACTCGGCGGAACGCATGCTGACGATCCTCTACCTTCCCGTGCGTTAGCGCTGGCCGTCGCCGATGGGTCGATCACGGGCGAGTTGCCGCCACCGTAGAGTTCGCGGAGCGCTTATCCCACCCACCCCGTCCTGGCGGTGTGCCGACCGTCCAACGAGGTCCGAAGGGACGCATCCTCGTCACCGGAGCCTCCGGCACCGGCAAGAGTACCCTCTGTCGCTTCTTCCGTGAACAGGGCGTGCACGCCGTGGACGGAGACGAGGTCCGCGGGCTCGGTCGTCCCGTCGACCTCGAGGGGCGGCCGCTCCGCCGCATCTCCAAGGAGCAGTGGCGACGGATCCAAGATTGGCGCTTCTTCTGGGACGAACGTGCGCTTCGACGATTCCTCGCGCGCAGCGAGAATGTCGTGCTCTTCGGAGCCGCCGATAACGTGTTCGACCTCGACCTAGCCCACCTCTTTGACCGCCGGGTCTTCCTGCGCGCGAGCTGGCCGGTGATCCGAGGCCGGCTGAATGACCCCACTCGGGGCAACGACTGGGGCCGGGACGAGCAACCCGCCCAACAGGAATGGGTCCGGCGGTCCACCCGCGACTGGCCAAGACGGGCCCGGTCGTGGGGCTTCGAGTTCGTCGATGCGGAGTTGCCGCCCGCGGAGATCCTCCGTCGGATCTGTGAACCCCGGGACTGACGCCGCGCTCGCAGAGCGTCGGGCGAATCCACCGCGACCATGATATTCCCCGGCCCGACTGAACGAGGCTCGTGGCCACCGAAGCGCTCGCTGCCGACCACCTCTCAAAGTGGTACGGCTCGCGGCCGGCTTTGGCCGACGTCAGCTTCCGTATCGACCGGGGCGAGTCCGTGGCCTATCTGGGCCCGAACGGCGCGGGGAAGACGACCACCCTCAAGCTCCTCTCGGGATTGACGCGCCCCACCTCCGGCTTCGCGCGAGTGCTCGGCATCGACCCGTCCGGCGAGCGGGACCGGGCGCTCGTGGGGGTGGGGACGCTCCTCGAGACCCCCGGAGTTCCCCCGTTCCTCACCGGAGCCGACCTGCTGAGCTACTGCGCGCGGGTCCGGGGCGTCCCGGTTCGCGAACGACCGGACGCGGTGCGTCGGGCGACCGACGGGTTGGTCGCGGCGGAGAGCCTTCGGCATCCGTTCGGGTCGCTCTCGACCGGCGTCGCCCGGCGGACGCTCCTCGCCAGTGTCCTGATCGGAGATCCCGAGATCCTCCTGCTGGACGAGCCCACGATGGGGCTCGACCCCGCCGCTCGGAGCGACCTCCGGAAGATCCTCCGAGACCTGGTCCGACGCGGCAAGACGATCCTGCTCTCGACCCACCTGCTCGAGGACGTCCAGGAAGTGTGCGACCGAGTCCTCTTCCTGCGCGATGGGGTACTGGTCGGCGACGAACCGGTCCAGCCCACCGCCGGCCCGACGGCCGGCGGGTCGGTTCGCACGGTCCGGCTTCGTTTCGCTACGCCCGTTACCCCGGAGTCCTTCGCCTCCCTCGCACGGCCAAGCCTCCGAGTCGTGTGGGAGGACCCCCGCCAGGTCCTCGTGTTCTTCCTGGGCGGCGACCCGGAACAGGCTGAGCTCGTGGCGCAGACCGTCCGGGCCGGGCTGACGCTGATCGGCGTCGCTGTCCCCGAGCCCGACCTCGCTCGGCGGTATCTCGAGAAGGTGGGCCGGGAGGAGGCGACGTGAGCGGGCACGCGAGGGATCTCCTCAACAATGCGGCCTGGGAAGTCACCCGGTTGCGACGTTCCCGCCGGATCTGGCTGCTGACCATCCCCCTGGTCGCCGGTCCGGTCGGGAGCGCGGCAGCGGCTCTCTACCTGAAGGTACCGTCGGTCGCCACGGCCCAGGTCCTCGGTCTGCTGATCAGCGGGGGATTGAGCGCGCTCATCGTCCTCGACCTCACGGCGCTGGCGGTGGGAGAGGATCTCGCGCTCCGGACGCACCTTCTGACGTTCGCGCTGCCCCAGCGGCGGTCCGCCGCTCTCGCGGGCCGACTCCTGGTCGTCACCGGCGGGGCTCTCGGAAGCTACGCCGCGGGTGCTGGCCTCGCCGCCTGGGTCGCCGGTCAACTGGTCCACGGGGTTTCGGCCGCTCCACCCGTCCTGACCCCGCTGCATCTCTACCTCGGCCAGTTCGGACTTCTGGTATTCCTGGGCGGTGTCGTCGCGGCGGCCGCGGTGGTGACGCGGAGCGCGTCGCAGGCCCTAGTCGCGGGCGTGCTCGCCGGGGTGCTCGCGGCGGGAATCGCGAGCTCGTTCCTCCTTCAGCACCAGCTCGGCCCAACGTTTCCGGTCGTGCTGGGGGGTGTCGGGGTCGTGGCGTGGGGCTGGAGCTTGTTCGAGTACGGTCGACTGGAGACCTGAACCTGTTTCCCTCCGGGGCGCTCGGGATCGCGCCGGTGGACGCCACCGCTCAGATCCCCCTGGGGAGGTCGTCGCGCCTACGTCGGCGGAGCCGGGGCTTCCACCGATAGTGGCCCACCGCCGGCGGACACGACGGCGATCAGGGTGGTGCCGTCCGACTCGTTGACATCCCGGTGCACCACCATCGGGGGAATCCGAAAGAACTGCCCCTCCGATGCCTCTTCACGCTTCACTCCGTCCGAGTCGAACTCGAACGTCACGCTGCCCGAGATCACGTAGCCCACGAATTCCCGCGACCCGTGGTGATGCCAGGGAGTTCGCGCGCCAGGACCGAGCCGGGTCAGCCCCACGTGAATGCCGGGAGCATCGAAGACCGGTTGCCCCCCGTACGGCTTTCCGGGGCCGGCACGGTCGGGCTCGCCCCGGACCACTTCGATCCGTTCCGCCACGTACGCCGAGGCCGCCGCGAACGATAACGGAGCACAGTCCGCGAATCGTTACCCGCGCACGAGCACGACCCGGCCTGCGAACTCGCACTCGACGCGGATCCGGACGCTGGTGGGGGACCTCGCCGGCCGGTGCGCCCCGGTAGTCGCTTGAATCGGCCCGCGCGTACCGACCTAGCGTTTGCGCCGGTACTGGTGGAGTACCACTCCGTTCGGGAACGTCCAGGTACGTACGTGGCGCAGACGACGCGGACGGGGGAGCGGTCCGAAAAGTCGATTTCGTCCCTCGCCGACGATCACGGGGACCACCGAGAGCAGATACTCGTCCACGAGGTCGCGCTCGATGAGGGCTCGCGGAAAGGCCACCCCGCCGGGGACCAAGATGTTCTTGCCGGGCTGTCGCTTCAGCCGACGGACTTCCCGCGCGAGATCCCCTCGCACCAAGGTTGAGTGATGCCAGTCGACCCGGGGGAGGGTCTTCGAAAATACGACCTTCGGGGTCTCGTCGAGATACCGGGCCTGCTCCTTCCAATCCTTCGGCGCCTTCGGGTCCGCCGCGACCTTCGGCCAGAATTGGACGAACTGTTGGTAGGTCCCCTTGCCCAGGAGCAGCGTGTCGACCCGCGCCGCGCCCGTCGATTCAAAGGCTCGATAGAGGGCCTTCCAGTAGGGCCGGTCGCCGATCGGAACGAACCCTTGCTTACTGTCGGCGAGTCCGTCGAGCGTCGTGTGCAACTGGAGTACTAGGTCGCGCATGGTCCTTCCACTCACGCGGGGAGCCCGGGCCTTCCGAGGAACCTCGACGGCATCGATGGGACGGGCGCTTGTCAAGGTTGCGAACCGACCGTCGCGAGGCCGATGCCGGTGCGAGACGAAATCCGACGGCGACCGTTGGGCACTTAAACTCGGGAACGGCGGCCGTGCGCGACTGTCCGGAAGGCAAGCCTCGAATATCGGTGCGTTTCTGTAAACGGCGACGGGGGCGAAGAGCGAAGTGCGGAGGACCGACGCGGAATCGGGTCGAGGTGGGGTGATCTGTGGCTGACTCCGAACTGCCCGCGCGACGGGTGCGAATCCCCGAGGTGCGACCCGGCCAGCTCAAGGACCGATACCGCGTACCCGCAGAGTTCGCTCCGAGAGCCGAAACCCCGCCGGGGCGCTATCCACTCCTCGAGGTGTTCCGGGGGCTCGAACGGACCGTCCCGTTCCGCAAGTACCCGGGCGACGACGCAAGGATTCTCGCGACGGCGCGACGGACCTGGGCGCAAGTCACGCCCGGCCCCGGGTACATGTATGTCGCTCCGCCCCGGACCCCTCCGGAAATCCGAGCGGCGGGTTTCCGAATGGTGGAAACGACGGACGACGTGATCGTGGTCGCCCAGTCGCACCTGCGGAACAGTCCCCGGATGCACGTCTATCTCGACATCATCCACGAATTCTTGCACATCCTGCAGCGCAAGCAAGGCCGCATCATCTGGCCGCGCGCCAGCTTGTCGTACGTGGATCGACCCACCGAGATCGAAGCGTACGCGTTCTCCATCGCCGAGGCGCGTCGTTTGGGTGTCCCGGACTCGTATCTCCGGGCGTACCTGCGAGCGCCCTGGACCAGCAAGCGGGAGAATCTCCGACTACTGCGAAACGTGGGCGTCTCGCCCCCCTCCGTCCGTCACTGACGGCCGCCCCCCCGAATTGGTGCGCCCGAGCGACTCGGGCGGAGCGAGAAGTCACGGATCCGGGACGCCTCCGGTCGGGAGCGGGCTGCGCCCGGGGGTCCGCCCGCCCGTTGCCCCTCCATATACGACCGCGACCTCCCGATCCGAGGACCCCGTGAGTGCCTACGTGATCGCTAATCTGACCGTGACGGATCCGGAGCAATTGGGGCGGTACGCGGAGCTGGTTCCGGCGACGATCGAAAAGTACGGAGGCCGGTACCTGGTCCGCGGAGGAAAGTTCGACGTCATCGAGGGGACGTGGAGCCCTCACTTGGTGGTCGTCCTCGAGTTTCCGTCGTGGGACGCCGCGCTCACCTGGTACAACTCCGAGGAGTACCGCCCCCTCAAGGAGATGCGGATGAAGTCCGCTCACACGGATGGGGTCCTGGTTCAGGGGACCTGAAATAGGGGGAGACCGGACGTTCGTCCGGGGTGAGGAGACCCGCCGGCCGGTCGTCCCGACGACGACGGATCCTGTCCGCGACGACGGATCCTGTCCGCGACGACGGTCGTGACCGAGACCTCGAGCGCGATCGAGCTCGCGACCGGATGAGCCGCCGTTCGCCCGGCGAGGGTCGCGCAGATCAGAGTGTGGGTGATACGGCCCTCACTCCGCATCCTGATGCGGGTGGTGGTGCCCGGTGCTCCCGCCCGCCACGGCCGGCGTCCCGAGCGCGTATCGGCCGAACGCGATCCCTTTCACTCCGCGCAGGTCCTCGGCGGCGTTGATCACCTCGTCCCGTCGCCCGACGAGCCCGATGAGCTGCATGCACGAGCCACCGTCGAGGTGGACGTGCGACGACGAACGGATGTGACTCCCCCAGCGGTGCTCGACCGCGGTGAGACGCTGGAGGACCTGCGGCGCGTCGTGTCGGTAGATCAGGAGCACGCTCCCGACGGAGTCGGCCGCCGGATCGCCCAGCTCCCGTTCGGCCAATTCCTTCCGGATGAGGGTGCGGATCGCATCGGAGCGGCTCGAAGAGTTCCGCTCGCTCACCCAACTATCGAGCCGCTCGAGCAGCTCCGGTTCGAGCGAGACTCCCAGTCGAACCACGTACTCTTCCTTCGTTCGGCGGCGGCCGGCCCGAGACGAAGCGGGAGCGGAAGCGTGTTTCCGACGCGCGCCGCTCATCGTGTCGCTCCCGAGATTCCCGCGACCCCGAACTCGCTCATAACGGTAAAGTGCAGCGTCCCCGGCCCTCGCAGTGTTACGAAAATAAAAAAGGCCACAAGTCTTAATATTCGCGCCGCGTGGCCGGGCCCGTGCCTTCTGCCGACTTCTCTTCTCCACTGACGGAGGTCCACAACCCGATCGTCCTCTCCCGGGCGGAGTGGATCAAGGTCATCCTCATCTACGCCGGCATCGCGGCCGCGACCGGTTTCGGCATCTACCTCACCTTCTGGGTCGGAACCCAGTACGCGATCTTCTGGCCGTTGGGGATCCTGGCCTATACGCTCGGACTCCGACACGGAGTGGACGCCGACCACATCTGCGCGATCGATAACACCACGCGAAAGCTCATCCAGCAGGACAAGCGCCCGACCACGGTCGGCACGTGGTTCTCGCTGGGGCACTCGACGATCGTCGTCGCGATGCTGGGCCTCCTCGTCATCGCCAGCCGATTCATCGAGAGCAACCTGCCCGCGTTCGAATCGGACGGCGCAATCGTGGGGACGCTCATTTCCGGGGCGTTCCTCTATGTCATCGCGCTGATCAATTTCCTGATCTTCTGGCAGGTTTACCTCATCTATCGGGAGCTGCGCACCGGCCAGCTCGACCAGAAGAAGCTCGACGAGACGCTCCTGAAGCGCGGTTTCATGAACCGGTACTTCGGCAAGCTGTTCCGGTTCGTCAACGAGCCCTGGCAGATCTACCCCATCGGGGTGCTCTTCGGCCTGGGCTTCGACACCGCCTCGGAGGTGGCGTTGATCGCGATCACCGTCACCACGGCCGCGCTCGCCTTTCCGCTCTGGATGGTGATGGTGCTGCCGTTCATGTTCACGTGCGGGATGGTGCTCACCGACACCACCGACGGCTTCGGCATGCGCTTCGCCTACGGGTGGGCGTTCATGAAACCCATCCGGAAGGTCTACTACAACCTCACGATGACCGTCATCTCGGTGCTGGTCGCGGTGGTGATCGGCACGATCGAGCTCCTGGGCGTCCTGGCGTCCGAGCTCAACCTGAGCGGGGGGCCGTTCGGGTTCTGGACCACGATGAACTGGCTAAACAACTCGAACGGTCCCGCGGGCATCGAGATCTGGGGCTGGTGCGGGATCCTCATCATCGCGCTTTTCTGCGGATGCTGGGCCGTGTCCATCGCCGTCTATCGCTGGAAGCATATCGAGGACGTGGGGTTCGGTCCGGTGGCTGCCGCGCCTCCGACCCCGTCCGACCCGCTCCCTCCACCGGAATCGGGGTAGCCGGGACGCCCGGGCGATTGGGGTGCGCGTCCTTCACGAGCTTGATTAGCCCGAAGGGACTCGAGCGGGCGTGCTCGGGAGCCCGTCTGCGGTCGAACCCGACACGAGCTCGGAGGCGAGCGTCCCTCCCGCGCGCCTCGCGGAGTACGAGGATGCCAACGAGAATCGTTCGCTTACGGCCGGCCTCGGCGGCACGACGATCGCGATCCTGACGTTCGTCCTGATCTTTCTCTACGACCGCGACCAGGCCGGCCAGATCAACAACGTCCTGTTCCAGTGGACCCTTTTGAACATCGTCGCCAGCCTTTTCCTGATCTCCCTGGCCTCGCTGAACTACTGGTTCGTGATGGAAGCGCTCCGCACCCATCACCCCGGAGTGGGGAGTTACGCCCGTCGGGCCGACCTGTTCTTCGCATCGAGTTTGGTGCTCCTCCTGCTCGAGCCGACGCTGATCTTCATGACCGTGCGTCTCTACTACGTCGGCGGAATCTCCGCCGTGCTCTGGCTGCTGGGCATTCTGGCCCTCTCGCTCGGATGGAAGGAGCTCAAGTAGGGTCCGCGCCGCGAGCCCCGGCCGGCCCGCGATTTCGCGCGGAGTGCGGCGCCGACCCGGTCGGCCGCGTCGCGCCTCAGTGGAGCGACACGGGCTGAGCCGGTGTGCTGTCCGGTTCGACCACGACCGCGGTCCCGTACGCGAGTACTTCGGTCATGTTGTTGCTCATCTCCGACGTGTCGAAGCCGACGCCGACGACCGCGTTAGCTCCCAGGGTCCGTGCGTGCTCGGCGAGACGTTGCATGGCCTGGTGGCGGACCTGCTCGAGCAGCTGCGTGTAGAGCTTGATCTCTCCACCGGCCCAGGCGCGGAAGTAGGCGGCGATATTCTGCCCCAAACCGCGCGACCGCACGATCAGTCCAAAGGTGGCGCCGATCACGCGCGTCACGCGATAGCCCGAGACAAAGGGCGTCGTCACGATCAGCACGTCGGACGGAGGCGCGAACGGCTCATCCGCGACCGCTGGCGGTGGCGGAGGTACGGCCATCGGAGGGGGAAGGCAGAGGGTCGGATTACCTTCGTGCAGTCGGTCGAGTCGTCGCGACGCGGAAGCGCGAGCTACCGGCGACGCCTCAACTTTCTTCTCTGGCGGTCCCTTCGCTCGGCCGGATGCGCGTGCGCCGGTTGGTTCGCGGCGACGAGGAGACCGTCCGCGCGGCGGGGGCGCTGTTCGACCGACCTCCATCCCCGCCCGCGGTTCGCGCGTACCTAACGGACGAGCGCAACGTGTTCTTCGTCGCAGAAGACGCCGGAAAGGCCGTCGGATTCCTGAGGGGAACAGGCCTCCTTCAGGTTGACACGCGTCGGAAGCAGATGTTTCTCTACGAGATCGGGGTTGCTCCGGCGTATCGCCGCCGGGGGGTGGGGCGACAGTTGATCCGCGCGCTAATCCGGTACTGCCGCTCCCGCGGTTTCGAGGAGGCATTTGTCTTCACGGACCCGAAGAACCGGGCGGCCGTGGGCTTGTATCGCAGTACCGGCGCTCGAACGGAGACTCCGGCCGACCGAATGTTTGTCTACCGGCTCTAGAACGGCCTCCCTCCCGGGCCCGCCGACCGGGACCCGGCCCGGTCCTCCGGCAATCGTCGGAGTGGGACGGGCCGAGTTCCGGGCGAGTGCCAATCGATGCGAGCCGGGGTTAGACGCATGGGCTCGATGATAGGGCAACACCCAATCGCCCGGTCCGAGACGTAGGGTTTAATGGTCGGTCGCCCACACGGCGGCCGTGAGTTCGGGCGCGAAGAACCCGGCGGGGACCGACGCCTC
>Ga0187783_10001050_pt1 | contig 20426 bp, 20 predicted proteins | sample 1015_SJ02_MP02_2_FD_132471 | JGI IMG/M metagenome (GOLD analysis project Ga0187783, IMG submission 132471) | Tropical peat soil microbial communities from peatlands in Department of Meta, Colombia - 1015_SJ02_MP02_20_MG | ecosystem: Environmental > Terrestrial > Soil > Wetlands > Peat | place...
ATGCAGATTGGCCATCTCCTCGACGTGACGCTTTTCATCTTCCAGCTTGCCCAGGTACAGGCGGTAGGAGCGATAGATGACATAAATGACGGGAGCGACCAGCAGTGAGGTTTGCCAGTTAAAGGCGTTGTCGAGCCACCCGATGACCCCCGCGATCGCCGCCCCAACCAGGTAGTAGGGGAACGACCAAAAATAGCATTCGACCAGGATTTCCTTGAGAGACTTGGTTTCGGTAAACGAGATCACAGTGGCAATCGAACCGGTATTGGCCACGAAATAGATGGTCCCGGCGATTCCCAAAGCCAGGACTTGGCTCTCGACAAAGCGATGGGAAAGCATGAGGTAGTAGGCTTGGTAGGCCAGGGCCGTCGAGAGCAGGCTCGAGCACAGGTTGAAAATGCATTGAATGTTATCCGGTCGGTCCGGATAGAGCCACCGGACTGCAATCGAGGCGCTTCCGAGAACTAACGTCTCCGAAAAACTGAGCTGAAGGATACCCAGCAAGACGAAGAGGAAGCTCATCGTCATGGTGCCAGCGACGCCGGGCAGGTTCACTCTGAGCCGCGATGCGAGGATGGCTACGCCGAGATAGCAGATGAATTCGGCCGTATTTCGGCTGGAAGAACGAATGAGTCCGTAAACCAGTACGGCGGTCCCCAGGGCTGCGATGGTGCTGATGAAAGCTTTGGCCCCAACCGGCAGGAGCTGCCAGGACTGCGGCCGACCTGCTAATTCGCTGCTCATAACCTCTGATTCGACGAGGGGGGACTCAGACGCGCCCGCTCCGAACTCTAAGGAATAGCAACTAATTCTCCTAGATACAATCGGTTACATGTTCTTGACACAAACTTCGGTAATCTCGGACCAGCACTCCGCGGTGGTGGTCCTGGCAAGGGTTGAAACCTTCAGCGCCCCCGGGCGAATGGGGAGATCGGGAGGGCCGAGTCTTCCTACGCCGCCTGGGGGAAAGGTAGCAGTGGAAGAAGAGCGTCCAGACGGGAAGTTCGCGATTGAGGGGTAGTAACCATTCTCGCGATGGACGCGCCGAGCTACCCAAGGTGACTGTAACTCACTGACGGGCAAGGCAAATCTTACCGCCAGACCAACCTACAATATTTATCCTCGCCGATCGTTTACTACAGTAGATGGGCGCTGCGCTGAGAGAATCATGGCTGATGACGGAGCAGGATCAACAGATCTCCGAAGCGATCGCCCGCGACGAGCCTCGGCTGCGCAATTTTATTCGCAGACGTGTGGCGGACCGGGACGACGCAGAAGACATCCTGCAGGACGTCTTCTACAGACTGGTGGAGGCGAATCGGCTGCTGATGCCGATCGATAACCTCACCGGCTGGCTGTTTCGTGTGGCGCGAAATCGCATCATCGATCTCTTCCGCAAGAAGAGGCCCCAAAACTTCACCGACATCGCGGTCGCCAGCGAGGACGATGAACACTTGCCGCTCGAAGAGCTGCTGCCTTCGCCCGATGCCGGGCCGGAAGAGCTATATCTCCAGAGTCTGCTTCTCGATGAACTCGAACGGGCAATCGAGGAGTTGCCGAGGGAGCAACGCGAGGTGTTCGTTGCGCACGAGTTGGAAGGACGCAGCTTTAAGGAGATGGCGGCGCAGACTGGTGTGAGCTTGAATACGTTGCTGGCGCGCAAACGCTACGCGGTTCTCCATCTGCGCCAGCGATTGCAAGACATTTACGACGAATACGAAGCCGTGAGGGATGGAACATGAAACCGAGATGGAAGAAGCTGATTTGGATTGCCCCGCTGGCGATTCTGGGAATCCTGCTATTTATGGCCATTGGGAGCGAGATCGTGATGCGCCTGTGGAACTGGCTTCTGCCGCCACTCTTCGGCTGGCGACTGATCACTTTCTGGCAAGCGCTGGGCATTTTGGCTCTTTGCCGGATTCTTTTCGGCGGACATGGATGGCGGGGTGGTCCTCGCCGTGACTGGGACTGGCGGCGGAAAATGTTTGAGCGTTGGGAGAACATGAGTCCCGAAGAGCGCGCAAGATTCCGGGAACGAATGCGGAGTCGTTGCGGGTCGTTTGAGCCGGACGAAACTAAGCCGACGGTTTGAGCAGGATCTACAAATCCTCTGGCGTGAGGGGGAAAGGAAAATATAGCCACCTGACTTCACAAAACTTTACTCACCGTTGACAGGGTATTAACAACTGCGAGCTAACAATAGCTAGCATAGTTTGCGCGCACACTTCGATCGCCACGAGGAAAGAAGCGGAAAAGCATTTGCGATCGGGTAGGGGGGTAAGCAAAAGCCTGAGCAAGCTGTGGCATTGAACACCCGGAAAGGAGATTACCATGCTCAGTTTTTCAGTGGTCAACTGTGCGCACGAGATTTCAACCGCCTTCGCTCGCCGATTACTGGTTGGGGTGGCAGTTCTTGTTTTGCTGCCTGTTGCCCTTGCCCAATCGAGCAGAACAGAGGTAGCGGTCGAGCCGCTTTTTTTTGTGCTCAACAACCCCGGCGACCCGAACTTCAATCAGTTGCTTGGTATCAACGACGGCCGGATTATCGTCGGCTATTTTGGCGATGGCACGGTAGTTGCGAATAATGGTTATCTGCTGGTTCCCAAAAATCACTACTCTGTAGAAAATTTCACTAACTTGCCGTCCGGTGACTTCGCTTCACAGACACAGGCAATCGGCATCAACAACCTGAAGTTTGCCGAAATCGTGGGCTTTTACACGGACAATGACACCGGGTTTACCCATGGTTTCTTGGATGCTGATGGCATCCAATCGACGGTCGACGACCCCGAAGGTTCTCCGCCAGACGTTACAACGCCAACCCAAAATCTGCTCGGCATAAACGATTTTGCCAAGGCGGCGGGGTTCTGGACGGACAACAAGGGCAACGAACATGGCTTCATTGTCGAACTCGACATTGAGTCGCCCAGTGACTCGAAGTTCATTGAGATTCCACCGTCAACTTTTGCCGGCGCCATTGCGACCCAGGCCAGCAACATCACTGACCGGGACGACGTGTGCGGCTTTTGGACAGATTCGAGTAACAACAATCACGGCTTCTTTGGGCGTCTCGGTCAGAAGTTCTCTACCTTCAATGTCAAAATCAACGGAGTGACTACCCCCAGCACATCGCCTTTTGGATGCAATAACAATGGTGAGATTGTCGGTTCTTTCACCGACAGCGATGGGAACGTACACGGTTTCATCTACTCCGACGGAAAGTTTTTTCAATATGATGCCCCAGGTTCGTCGCAGAAATCGACATTTGGCGTCAGTGGTACAACCATCAACGGCGTCAACGACCGGGGTGATTTCGTCGGGTTCTTTTCCGATGGTATCAAGGTGGACGGGTTTGTGAACTTCACTAAGATTGACTGAAGGGTCGGGACGCGCCCGGCGATGTAGCAGGTTTTCAAGGTCAAAGCAGAGAAGCGTAAGGTCGCTGCGCGAGGGTTATCTCACTGCGGCTCGGTGTCAGGAAACTGGGGAATGACCCTCTCGCAGCTGCCTACTTTCGCGAAAGTTTTTTCATTTTTACCCGTGACCGCTACTGGTGTGAAGGTTTTCGCACTGCAGGATCCGGAAGGAAAGATGGCTTATACCAGCTGCCAGAAAGTCACTCGTTTCTCCAAACGAGAGGACTGGAGTCCAGAGTCTGCGTGAGACATTCCCACTAAACGGCCATTGACTCTTGGGGTGTCGTGCCTACAGAATGTTGCTCATCCTTCGGTTGGATGTTCGCGGCCCCCGTTCCTAGAGTTCCATAGTGAAGGCCATCGTTCCCTGACAATCGGTCCAAAGTTTTGATTATGGGCGTCACTAGCGTTTTTTAAAGAATGGATGCTTTCATGCGGCTGGGCGAAAACTTTCCTCCCTCGGGCCAGCCCACTAAGACAACAAGCAATATCGCTCAAACCACCCTACCAGATCCTACCAGAGGCTTGAGGCCGAGAAAGGCAGCTTCGCCTTTCGACGCGAACCTGATGCTTGCGCTAGTCGAGACGTTTATGGTGGTGCCGAAGCCCAAGGGGCAGAGTCACATGGAGATGGCAACGATGGACACTTTCAGTTTCATTTGGATTCATCCATCCCTCGAGGCAAGCGGCGACCTCGTTCACGCCGACGCTGTACAGAATGGTAGTGCAGGTTTGATCGCAGAACATGAGCCCCGACGCGGGGTTCACGCGCTCGACCGAGATCTTGGTGGATGTCTGGCTACGCCGCTACTGCGTTAGCCCAACTAAAAAGTCGAGGACAGTTCGGAAAACCAAAGAGAATTGCGTTTGCACCTGGGGAATCACTTCCGTTGAACGCCGGGAAATCTCCGCTTTCGCTTGACAATTACCTATCATGGATGGCCGGTTTTGGGTGACTGCTGAGGGGTAAAGCGCGTCGATTCAACCGGGCAGACTTGCTACTTGCTGGTGGGTTTGACTGTCGGCCCACAGGAGGAAAGTGATGCCAGCGTCTCGGCGATGTCACTGTCCAAGATCCTACCTCCTACGAGCGGTGGCCCTCAGCGGTCACTCAAAGGTGACCACTCAGGGACGAAACGAGGTTGTGTCGACCGCCCTCAGTGATCACCTCAAAGCTTTTGCGTGATCGCTGAGGTCATCGCGAGGCGCGGTAGTGAGCATATTATTCGCGGCGGCGAGATCGGGGTGGCTTCTTGCAGCCCACGATGCGATTCACGTTTCATCTTGTGGCGAGGTTCGGAAAGAGGTCGGCGCGGATGCAATTGACTACATCACTGCCGATAGGCGGCAACACGCCACGTTTACTGCCGAAGAGTTCCGTAGTTGGATGCGCTGTACGCGTGCGTATATCCGGTCATACATTATTCGATCCAATTGATACTTAGGGGTGGGGACTGCTCATTCTTTTCAGCGCCCCGGTCTTCACAATTCGCCGATCCGACAAGGAACTGGGCAGAAACTGACCTTCGTGAGCCCATTGGTGCCCCTCTAATGAACCGGTCCCGCTCCCGATACTTGAAGCTGCGACGGACAGTGAATGCTTCCTGTGATTGGATAAGAGAAAAAGCAATTCCATTCTGTTGGATACGCCTAATTTTTCGAATACGCGAAAAATGTAGTTCTTTACAGTATGCTGGCTCAGGCGAAGACTGCTCGCGATCTGTTTATTCGTTTGACCCCGAATTGCACACTCGACTACGTCGATTTCCCGCTTTGAAAGCATCCCCACGCTACCCTCAAAAGCATCACAGGAAGGGCTGTTTCTGAGAGCTTCTAGCAAATGCCCAGCTGCGCTGTCCTTAGCCCATATTTCTCCGCGACTCACCTGTTCGACACAAGCCCTAAAATCAGAGACTGGTTCTGTCCGGCAAAAAACCCCGGTCGCGCCGGAGCGGAATGACGGAACGACCGATTCGCGCACCACAAGATCCAGCAGCATCACTATTCGGATGTTAGGAAAACGCAGGTTAAGCGTACGAGCAAACTGCAGGCCCTTCTTTGCACGGGCAGTAAAATCGACACTGATCACCGCTACATCGAACTTGCGAAGGGCGACAACGGAAAGTAGCTCGGTGGGTGAAGGCAAAGCGACGACTTCGAAACGCGTATCACGCTCTAGCGCCTCGGCTAACAATTGACTAGCCATGCGGTCGCGCTCAGCGATCAACACCCGAATCTTGCCCACGTTTTCAGAAGGTCGCGCCACAGGGGGGAACGTCATTTGAACACTCCGATGCTGAAGACGATTACCTTAGTGCTCGGGCTAGGGCGAGTCAAGCTGAAAAAGTCGCCTAAACCCAAGAAACACAAAGGTTTGAAGTCAAAGGACCCTATCCACTGTTACTAAGCGTATGTGGGCATCCCGGCATTGCCCAAAGGCAGAACGTAGCATGAATAAACCCGGGCCCGGCAGCCTTGCGCCGCTGTATTCGATGGCCTGTAAGGAGATAGAGCGCGGGATCGGCCGAGAGGATATCTCGGGGTCCTTTATCTTAACCCTTTTGAATTACGCAAGACGGGCGAGGGCCACACTCGTGCCCTCTTCGTTAGTGAACTCCATAACTTTCCTACTGCCAAGAAGCATTTTCTTCTTGTCGGTTATCAGGTTCCTCTCTAATTCCTCGATGTCCTGCAAGGTCATCTTACACCGAACCCCCTTGATCAGCATGCGAACGTGTTGTCGAAGTTCCGTTGAATTCTCCTCGGCCATTCTCAGCCAGTAATAGGCAGAATGGTTGTTCTGTTCTATACCACGGCCTTCGAAATATGCCAATCCGACAAGGAACTGAGCTGAGACCCACCCCTCTTGGGCAGCCTTAAGATGTCCCCCTAGTGACTTGCTGGCACCCTCGAGATTTGATGCGGCGGGGCCGAGGAGTGCTTCCCTGTTCTGAGCGGATAATAAGAAAAGCAATTCCATTCTGTTCGATACGCCCAATTTTTCAAAGATCCGAAACAGGTAATTCTTAACCGTATGCTCGCTCAACCGAAGCTGACTGGCTATCTGCTTATTGGTTTGACCCTGAACCGCATGCTGTACGACCTCGATTTCCCGCTTCGAAAGCATGCTGAGGTGACCTTCGTTGGCGTCACAGGAAGGGCTAGTTCTCACCGCTTCTACCAAATACTCGGCGGCGAGACCCTGGGCCCATATTTCTCCACGACTTACCTGTTCGATACAGGTGCGAAATTCAGACACCGCTTCCGTTCGACAAAACACGCCTCTCGCGCCAGAGCGGAATGCAGACAGGACAGCATCCCTGGTCAAACTATCGAGCAACAACACAACACGTATGCGGGAGAGACGAACACTCAGTATGCGAGCGGCCAGCAGGCCCTTTCTTGCCCCGGAACCGGAATCGCTACTAATCACGGCCACGTCAGGGTTTCTGAGTGTCGCGACGGAAACTACCTCCTCAATAGAAGGCGCGGCAACTACTTGGAAACGCGAGTCGCGCTCCAGTGATTCCTCTAGCAATTGAGCGGACATACAGTCCCGCTCGGCAATCACTATGCGAATCTTTTGCGCCTCTTTAGAAGGACGTGGGGAAAATTGAGGCAACATCAGAACCCTGCTAATTGGATTTCTTGAAACGATTTTCGCCAGACAGCTGAAACGGAATCGCAAACCACCATTGTCTACAGTAGGCGACACTTTAGTTGGGACGCAAACCGGAGTCAAGGAGAAAATAAGCTTAAGCTTGCAGTGCGAACGGCCCTAAGCAGGGGCCGCACTTCTCAGCCCATAAGGAGTCGGCCATACGAACCTAGACTCGTGATCGTGAGCCCGCGTGAGAACCGTTATTTGACGAGCCCACGGCCTAAAATGCCTGCCGGGCTAAATAAAATCATTGCGGGGAAGAATTTCAGCGGTACTCTTCGAAATCGTAGCCTCGATGCTCTGCCTATAAAAGCCTTCCCTCTTGCAGCCACTGCTATCATGCTGACCTCTGCTCACCATTCGGCACCGGAACTTCCGACCCCTTTGGCGGAATGGGCCGTTCACCTCTATCACTTGAACCGTTCACCTCCCAGTTCTTCAGCCGTTCACCCTCTTGTTCGTGGTTGATGTTGGCATTACCGTAAGCGCTCAAGCAGCGCAGTTGGAGACCGCTGAGCAAAAGAAACGTCGTCTAGAACGTTGGGACCTCGGCATCGTGTAAGCCGGCGGGAGCAGGTGTAGAACTGACAGTTCAGCCTTCTCTAGCGTGCACGACGCCAGGAGCTGGCACGACTCTTGGGCGGCGGGTGGCCCGTTTTGGCGGCCGTCGTCGGTTCTCCAATCCGCTTGGGGGTCTCACACGCCACTGAAGGTCCTGCCCAGTATTGGTGCTGAGGTTGACCTTGAGCAGTCCCCTAATGAAAAGAATGCTGAGTGTCCGTGTGGCCGAAGAGGACTTTTCGCGGTCGCAGGGGCGGTCCGACGAGTAACACGGCGACTTTGGGGAGGCGAGAATTCGCACCCTCGCAGTGTGAGGCTCGGTGATCCGGTTGATTTTGGGTTAGCGGGTTGTGACCCAGAGGGCGAAGCTTTATGCCCGAGCGTACAGGCGGTTGGCGGAGCGGATTGTGATGTCGAGGTTTTGTAGGATCCTTAGTCCGAACCCAGGGTTCGCTGGCGGAAGCAAAAATCGCAGTTAAAGAGTCAATTTCTGGTTTAATTCTACTTCAGCGACGGTATAATACCGCGATAGCTATGGATGGGAGGATTCCAATGAGTGAGATTAGAGGAAAGGTTGCAGGGACGCTGGCAATAGTTTTTGCTGCCACAATGGCGACCGCGCAAAGTCCCAGGAAGAGCGTATCGGCTATCCTCTATCCGTTGGGAACGGTTTACGTGAACGGTGTGAGCGTAACTGGGCCGACGGCCGTCTACCGGGACGACAAAATCACGATAGGCTCGAGCTCGTCTGCCACCTTAACCGACCCCGTTTCCGGGAAGAGCGTAGGTATCGGAAGCGGTGCCGCGCGCATCGTAGACGGAAGCGCAACTCCAACGTCAGACAGCCATTTTAGCTGCCAACCATTTAATCCGAAGCCTCACAAATGCTGTCACTCCTCACCGGATCCCTCAGATACAGAGTGCTCTGACACGGATGCTATAGCCCCACAGGACTTGGACAGTTGCGCACAAGCAAAAGAAAATCCGCATTCGTGAACGCGCAGTAAGCACGCGACTCACCCGAAACGCGAAACTTTCAGGTTGTGAAGCTCCATACGAGAATTCGTGCATGCTTGCTGCTGCAACTGCTGCTCGCCGGCCTGATCCGGTTGGCCTGGGGGCAGGATGGCGCTGGACTTCGGGCGGCAGAGGTCAGGCCGACAGCGCCTTCAGCCGCCAAGGATGTGGCGCAACAACCAGTAGGGGCGATTGAACCACTGATCGATGCGGGGGACCTGATTAAAATCAGCGTTTTTGGTGTGCCCGAATTCGACCAGGAAGTTCGGGTGAGCGCCGCCGGGAACATTACGCTCCCCTTGATTGATGATGTGCATGTAGCCGGATTATCGACGGATCAAGCGCGCGAGCTCCTCCAGAACACGCTCATTGAAAAGGGTTTCATGCGTCATCCACAAGTCTCGGTGATTGAAAAGGAGTACACAACTCAGGGCGTTTCTGTTTTGGGAGAAGTAATGAAGCCGGGAGTTTATCCCTTGTTAGGATCGCGCCGCCTGTTCGATGTCATATCGATGGCCGGGGGAACCACCCCAAAGGCAGGGGACACCGTGGTGGTAACCCATCGAGATCGGCCCGACCAGCCAGTCAACATTTCGTTGTCATACGACGCCGCCAAGTCCGTCGAAACGAATGTGGCGGTTAAGCCAGGCGATACCATAGTCGTTTCCAAAGCTGGTATCGTTTACGTTATTGGAGACGTACACAAGCCGGCTGGTTTCGTTATGGAAAATGGTAACAATCTCACTGTTCTGCAGGCCATTGCGATGGCCGAGGGTGCCAATCCGACCGCATCACTCAATCATGCGAAGCTCATTCGTAAGACACCGAGTGGCCAACAAGAAATGCCCATCGAGCTGAAGAAGATCCTGTCGTCTTCTGCGCCGGACATGAAATTAGAAGCCGATGACATACTCTTCGTCCCGAGCAGTACAGCCAAGAATCTGGCACGTCGCGGACTGGAGTCGATCGTTCAGGTCGCGACCGGCGTGGCCATTTATCGGCCCTTTTGATGTTCTTCGCGAGCAGCATAAAAAAACAGTGCTGCCGAACAAAAGTAAAGTTTCGCCGTGGTCAAGTTGAATACGCGAAAAAAAAGAAATGCGGAACAAGACGACGCGCATCTCCCACTCTTATTTACGCGTGATCCCGCGCAAGATCGGGCCGCATGGGTGCGAAAGACGTTTCCTGCGGCGCCAGCGATGCCACCTGAAGAAGCGATTCGGCGGTGGCTCGGGGAGACGAACAAGCCTGCAGCAGTCACTGGCGAAGCGCCGAGTACCAATGCTGAAGGTCCTCCGCCTTTTGCTCCGAAATCTGAACCGCAAGACGATGGCCACCGGGAGGTAGCTGGTTCCAGCAATGGATACCCTACCGTGCAACAAATCGCAGAAACCGTAGCAGCAGCAGTCACCGCCGCCCTTCGCAATCATCAACCCCGAGGCGAGCCAGGATATGTTTCCAGCCCCAATCCTCCGACTCAGCCCGATGGAGCCTTTCCATCGGTGGCCGACTCGATGGAAATCGAGGACGTGAGCACAGCGACTGCCCGAACCGTGCACCCGGATGCACATTCGGCTGGGACCAACGGTAGAACAACTGCCGCCGAGTACCCGGCGCCCATCTCGACGGGCCTGAAGCTCAAGCTGCAGGATTTGTCAGCAGACGAGCAGCCCCAGGTTGCCTTGAATTCACCTGAGGATGACTTGGTTTCGCTACTGATGAGAGGTTTGTATTCGAGTTCAAAAGGCAATGGACTCTACCTCTACGAGTCCGAAGAGGCACACATCTCGAGGCGCGACCCATCACCCGAGCCGCAATGCGAACCAATGGCGGTGCGACTCGCTGTTGCCGCTAACGACAGTCGCCGTGCCCCGCCCCCTGAGCCTGTGGCCCAACCGAAGGCGCAACCGCAAGGCAAAGAAATCACGGCCACCCAATCAGTAAGGCGATTGTGGGATACCTACAAAGCAGATCTGTGCCTTGGGACCTCGCTCGTCATATTATTGGTGGTAATATTCAGGTCCATCAGGTAAACCATCCCCGCAGATCCAGCCCGCTCGCACCTGATGCACCTGTAATCTGAGCCATGCCGGGACCATCAAAGCAGCCACCTCGCAGTCAGCGGATGCAGGATCAGTCGATGCATGGAAGAGGAGAGGGCGGCGACGGGCGCGAATTTTATCTGCATTCTAAGATCGCCAAGCTCGGTGTTGTTCTTCCCTTGCTGCTGATGGCAGTTTGGTACCTATGGTGGAACGTCAACGACTACCGCGCCTTCCTCTATTCGAAATCGCGCAGCATTGCTGGGCTTGAGACTGCAGCTCGGCTTCAACCTTCGAACGCACTCTATGAACGCTTTCTTGGTGAATACCTTTGGTATCTTCACGATTGGCAAGCGGCAATCGTGAAATATAAGGCAGCCATTGCATTGGACCCGCAGGAACCACGCACCTGGCTTGACCTGGCTGCGGCTTACCAATTTGCGGGCGACCATAAGGCCGAAGCGGGAGCGCTTGCAACTGCCCTCCGCTTAGATCCGACGAGTCCGGCCACGGCTCTAGAAGCGGCAACGTTTTATCTTGTGATGGGAGATGTCGACGACGCGATACGAGCGTTCCGCACCACCCTAAATCAGTCCAACAATCCGGAGCAGGTAACGCTTGCGCTCGATCGCAGCTGGCGGGCAACGGGGGACATCGATAAGCTGCTTGCTGAATTGGTGCCACCTACCCCGACTGCTCATTTAGCCCTTCTTCGCATGCTGGTGAGCAGCCAAGAATCTGCTGCAGCCGCCCGCGTTTGGTCACACTTGGTTTCCTTGCACATTCCGTTCGATTCAAATGCCGCTTTTGGGTATCTTGACTATCTGATTGGGAGCAAGCAAGTGGATGAGGCTCAACAAGTGTGGCACGACTTGCTCGACATCGACTCCCTAGAGGACTATGCCTCGACACAAAACCTAGTGGTGAATGGTGGCTTCGAAAAAGATCCATTGAACGGAGGATTTGACTGGCGCTACATCCCGCTCTCCCAGGTCCGGGCGGAAATCGATACCAGCGAATTTCACGGTGGCAGTCGCGCGCTTCTGGCATCGTTCGATGGCCAGCCCATCGCGGAGATCGGTGTTTATCAATGGATCCCTGTTCAGCCGAACACTCAATATAAGTTTCGTGGGTTCATGAAGACAGTGGACATTGAGGGCGGCAGTGGGCCTCGCTTTATAATCGCGGACGCATACACAAACGAGCGTTATCTGATGAGCGATGATCTCCTCGGCTCCAGCGTCTGGCACGAGGACACCGGAGAATTTCGAACGGGCCCCACCACGAGGCTCTTACGATTGACCATTCTGCGGTCTCCGTCAAACAGCCCGATTCGCGGAAAAGTATGGATTGATGATGTAACACTAGTGCCACAAACATGAGACTTCGTACGTGCGCAGCGAAGGTTTCTCCTAAATAGGATCCGTGCTTCCCATAACTAAAGCAGTCCTCATTCACCCTGAAACGGTCGGCATTGTCCCTCCCGCGTCGTCCTATATTCGTGAAAAGACTGCTGGGTCAACATTTCCAATAAGCAGCCGATGTATTCTTTACGGCATTTGTTTCCTTTCCATCATCACCGCCGTCGCCTTCGGCGGCGAGCCACCATGGGCCGTTTTAATGCTGCGATCCGGCGCCGCCGTGCTGTTTATCGTGTGGCTCCTGGTACAGATCAAAACAGGACTGAGGGTTAACAAGAACCCACTGTTCGCACCTATGATGGCGTTTGCGATTCTGGTCGGGCTGCAGATACTTTGCGGAACCTCGGTGTATCAATATGCGACGATCTCGGCAGCGGCGCAATACGCTTGTTACGGTCTGCTTTTGTTTCTTACTGTCCAGTGTGCCAGCCATGAAGCGGCCCTGGGCGAGGCGGCTCTCATTTTTACGGTCTTCGGATTTTTGCTCTCTTTATTCGCTGTGATTCAGGACTTGACGAGTCACGGGACGATATTTTGGAGCATCCATCCCGGCCCCGAAGCAGTCATATATGGGCCCTACGTAAACCACAACCACTACGCTGGAATGATGGAGATGCTTACAGCGTTTCCGCTCGTCATTAGCCTATCGAATATTTACACCGGTGTCAGACGAGTTGTTTCAGCTCTTTGCGCCGTTTTCATGGCGAGTACGATCATTCTTTCTGGCTCGCGTGCAGGAATTCTTGCCTTTGCCGTACAGTTGGCGCTGATGACCATACTCCTCACCAAAGCTGCGCGCGGCCGAATCATAATGATTGCCTGTATCGCGCTCCTCGTTTTCGCCCTGGCCTTCTGGTTGGCGGGCGACGACACATTCGCAAGGGTGTCCACTCTGCGGCATCCCACAAAAGAACCGGACTTCTCCTTTCGCTTGAAAGTGGCGGAGGATAGCCTGAAGATGATTGCCGCCCGGCCCTTCCTCGGCTGGGGTTTGAACTCCTTTGCTTTCGCCTATCCCCAGTACCGGAGCTTCTACTCGGGTCTGGAGGTCGGCCAGGCGCACGGAGATTATGTTCAACTGACGGTCGAGACAGGAATCCTGGGACTTGCCGTGATCGTATGGTATCTCGTGTGCTTGTACCGTCGGGGTTTTCACGAAAGCGGATCGTGGCAATTCCGCCCTGACTGCGCCGTACGCCTGGGCGCGCTGCTGGGATGCACAGGGATCGTCGTCCACAGCCTAGCCGATTTCAACCTGCAGATTCCCGCCAATGCCGCATGCTTTTTCATTTTGTGTGCGCTCGCGACCACGGCAGGACATCGCCCGCGCAACCAACGCTGGCGACGGGCGCAGGCCGTCACCGGTTGGAAGGTTGAGAATGTTGGCTGATCTTCGGCCGGGGGGTACCCGCTTTGGTGACACGATGTGGCAAATGACCAAACCAAACGCTTCTCGCCGCGTGAACATCCCAGCTTGCAGGCTTCCACCCGCGCTGCCGGGAAGGCGGGACTCGGGAGGTAGATCGACCCTTGTCTGACTTTCTTAACAACTCGGCTCTGCAACCAAGGTCCCGAACGCTCGAGATCTCTCCCGCGCGTAGTGTTGTCGAAACCGGCTACCTCGAAGAAGAACTTCCCGTCCAACAATATTGGCGAATCCTGCAGCGGCGCAAATACGTAGCCATTATCTTTACGGTTGCCGTCGTTACCCTCGCCACCGTCGGGTCGTTTCGCATGCGCCCCAAGTATGAGGCAGTTAGTCGTATTTCGATCCGTCCAGAGAACTTCGACACGCTGGAGTTCAAGGATCTTGGTGCTGCTCCTCCTAGCGATTGGGATTACACCATAGAGCTCGAAGCGCAAGTCAGAATTCTGCAGAGCGACACTCTTGCCCTGCGCACGATCGAGCAATTGCACTTGGATGAGAATCCTCTATTTTTCAGCGCTAAACCCAATCCGTCTTCACCCCCAAGTCAGGCTCTCTCCTTGAAGTCGCCGCCGGATGCCAAACAACAGGCCGCGCTACTCAGTGCATTTCGAAGTAGCCTCGAGGTTTCTAAGATTCCGCACAGCCCAGTGATCGAGATCCACTTTACCAGTCGCGACCCTCGTCTTTCCGCTGAAGTTGTAAATACTCTGGTTAACTCCTACGTGGAGGAGAATTTCCAGGCCAGATACAACTCCATGCAACAAGCCTCACAGTGGCTATCGAAGCAATTAGTGGACTTGCAAATGCAGGTTGACGCAGCCCAGGAAAGACTCGTTAAGTATGAAAAGGAAAAGGGAATAGTTGGCATCGACGACAAGCAGAATATCGTCACCGAGAGTTTGGATCAGCTCAACAAGGAACTTACTTCGGCTCAAGCCGATCGGATCCAAAAGGAAGCCGTGGACAAGGCCGAGCGATCCGGCGACCCCGAACTGGCTCCGAGCGTCGCCGAAAGCTCAGTGGTTCAGCACCTGAAGCAACAGGAGGCTGAACTAAGCAACCAATATGCTCTGGCCAACACAATGTTTGGGCCATCCTATCCTAAGGTACAGGAGCTGAAGAACGCACTGGACCAAACCCATGTGGCCATTCAGCAGGAGGCGATCAAGATAGCCCAAAGAGCGCACGCCGAATACGGTATCGCCCTTCAGCGAGAGCAAATGCTCCATCGTGCGCTCGATAATCAAAAGCTACAAGCCAACGACTTGAACGAAAGCGCTATCCAATATGAAACTCTCAAGCACGACGTCGAATCCAGCCGCTTGTTGTATGAGGGAATGCTGACCAAGCTGAAAGAGGCGGGAGTGTTTGCAGGGTTGCAGTCGAGCAATATCCGAGTGGTGGACCCTGCGCGACCACCCGCCGGGCCTTCCTCACCCAATATCCCATTAAATATAGCGCTGGCATTACTCTGTGGCGTGGTGGGAGGCGTCACCCTCTCCCTCATCATTGATCGTTTCGACGATGCCGTCTGGAGCCCGGCGCAGGCCGAAACGCTAACCGCACTTCCGGGTCTCGCGGTTATTCCTATGCTCAGTACAACAGTAGGCAAGATGGAGAAGCGATCTCCTTCTCCACAGTTGACCGGGGAGCCTTTGCCGAGCGGACACTTTAGCTCACTCAGCAGCTACTTCTATCCGGGCTCTGAAGTGGCAGAGGCCTATCGCGCCCTTCGCACCTCTATCCTGCTTTCCGGCTTCGGAGCTCCTCCGAAAACCATTATGATTACGAGTTCCTTACCCCAAGAAGGCAAGACCACCACAAGCATTAACTGCGCGATCGTTCTTGCCCAGCGAGGCGGGCGCGTATTGCTGGTCGACGCCGATTTACGTCGCTCTGGCCTACGCCGCGCATTGGGTATTTCTACGACTGCAGGGTTAAGTACCGTATTAGCCGGTATCGACAGTTTCGAAAAGTCGGTGATACCTTCCCCCCAATTGCGCAACCTTTTCGTGCTGCCCGCAGGACGTACTCCTCCGAACCCAGCGGAACTGCTGTCTTCGAACAGCTTCAAAAACCAATTGGCACGCTGGCGCCAAGATTTTGATCACATCATCATCGATACGCCGCCGGTGCTGAGCGTGACCGACGCCGTCGCTCTTTCGGTCGAAGTCGACTCGGTAATTCTCGTGGTTCGCGCTGGACAGACCAACAAAACCGCCCTGCTTCGCGCTCGAGAGCTGCTTTCCGGTGTAAACGCAAGAACAACAGGTGTCGTTGTGAACGCTGTGGACGCCGAGATTTCCAGATACTACGGCTATGGATATGCCGGCTATGGCGAGTATCCTCAACCGGCTTCCGCCGAAGCGCCCGGTCCCCAGCTGCATGCCCGGGAGAAAAATGGATAACTTGCTGCGCTAGATAAAAGGGCTCGAAGCGTCCTTTACGACTGCTTCCGGCCGGCGGTTTCTGAAACGCTTGACTTCTGATTTACTCCGATGGTGGCGGCAAACCAGTGCATCGCCTGGAGCGGCGACTTGAAACTGAGTCAATTCCCCGTCTCTCCCAAACGTAGACGCCGGGTCCGGTTCTTCCTTCATTCTTGCTGGTGGTATTGCGCTTGGCGCGAACTTGTTCCGGATGTTCCTTCTTCTCAGAATGCACCGATGAATCGCAATCTGACGCTAGGTTGCTTGTGTCTTCCAAGCCCCGGATCGCGACCTCCGGACGTGCAAGGCACAGATCCAGGGTTGCGTGGTACTGCGTTTACAGCGACGAGTTTCCGGGCGCCGCATTCCACTGACTCGCGCACGATTCGTCCGGGATTCGATCGAGGGCAGACAAAGTTCTTCGCTCTGGGCAGCGTCAGCCCCGGGGATCCAGTTCGGATGCACGGTTAAGGCCTACCTTGACAGAAGTTCCCTCGTGGCCGGTTTTGCTCTGTTTCCAGGCGCAGCAGGATCAACAACATGGATGAGATCGGACCGAACTCGAGGTCGACGTTTGTCTGTTGCTGAGTACTAGGGGGACTAGGAAATGAGTGCTGCATCACAAATATCTTCGCCACGTACCCGTCTGCTGGGATATCCAGTCGATAGTCTAGATATGGAAGATGCAGTCTCTCGAGTCGATAGGTTCGTCAGAGACGGCAGCTTTCACCATGTCGTCGCAATCAACGCCAACAAGCTCTGGCTGGCAGAGAAGGTGCCAGCCTTGAGGATCATCCTACGACAGGCGGAGCTGGTCATTCCCGAATACGCTGTCGTCTGGGGGTGTCGTGTGCTCGGACGGCCGCTGAAGGCGCATGTGGGAGGGAGCATGCTGGTCCAGGCGCTGCTCTCTTGGCTTGAACACGAGCAAGTCTCGGTCTACTTTCTGGGTGCGAAGCCGACGGTGATCGAACAGCTGAAATCGTGGCTCAATCGAGTGCATCCCCACCTGGTGGTAGCAGGCATGCGGTCGGGTTATTTTGAACGCCAGCAAGAAAAGCAGATCGTAGACGAAATCAATCGGTCAAGAGCAGCGGTACTGTTTGTGGCCATGGGAACCCCGCGCCAGGAGCTGTGGATCGAAAGCCATCGCCATGATCTGACGGCGCGAGTCGTAATGGGAGTGGGTGGCACCTTCGACGTCCTGGCGGGGGTTAAGAAGGATGCTCCGCAGTGGATTCGGCACGGGGGGGAGTGGTTGTATAGATTAATACAAGACCCCAAAAACCTTTGGAAGCGCTACCTAGTCACCAACCCATGGTTTGTCTACCACGTGTTTCGTGAACGCATCCTTCCCCGTGCAAATGGATCGAGTGAGCTGGTCTGATGCACCCAACCGCCGAAGAACAGTATCTCGACACTGGAACCCCGGAGTACCCATGCCGGCTCGAACTTAAGCGGCTACTTGACCTGGGGGTCGACACCGATGAACGTAGCGCACGCTCACTCTCATGAACTATCTCGTCACCGGAGCCGCCGGTTTCATCGGTAGCCACCTCGTAGATCGGTTGCTCGAAGACGGCCACTCGGTCCTGGGCGTAGATAACTTCTCCACTGGACGAGAAGAATTCTTGCGTTCTGCGTCGACTTCCGGACGTTTCCGTTTGAGATATCTGGATTTGTTGTATGACACCCTCCTGCCGTTGATGGAAGACATTGACACCGTGATTCATCTTGCGGCCAATGCTGATGTGCGCTTTGGTTCAGATCACCCGACCAAGGATCTTGAGCAGAACATAATCGTAACCGCGAGGGTCTTAGAGGCGGTTCGTCAGGCGGGGGTGAAGCGCATTGCGTTCGCCTCGAGTGGTTCGGTCTACGGTGAAGCCGCGGTTGTTCCGACTCCTGAGGACGCTTCCTTCCCGGTGCAGACCTCCCTCTACGGAGCGTCCAAGCTCGGCGCGGAGGGCATGATCTGCGCCTATGCCGAGGCGTTCGATATCACGGCTTACATCTTCCGCTTCGTATCCATTTTAGGGGAGCGCTACACCCATGGCCATGTATTCGATTTTTACCGTCAGCTTTCGGAGCACGCCGACGTCGTGCAGATTCTCGGGGACGGGAGCCAACGAAAGTCCTACTTATATGTCCAGGATTGTGTGGAGGCAATTTTACGTGTGTTGCAAGGCGCAAATTCAAGAGTCAACATCTTCAATTTGGGGACCGATGAATACTGCGATGTGAATCAATCGCTTTCCTGGATCTGCGAATACCTCAACGTAGAGCCTCGACGTGTATATAGTGGCGGTAAGCGCGGGTGGATCGGTGATAATCCGTTCATCTTTTTAGACTGCTCGCGCGCAAGATCACTTGGCTGGCGGCCGAGGTTGTCCATCCGCGAGGGGATTAGTCGAACGGTGAAATTTCTGGATGAGAATCGCTGGGTTTATTCTCGAGCGGGCAATGAGCAATCGATCAGGACAAGGTACGCTTCTCCAGGCTAAGAACGCCATTATCACCGGGGCGTCGCGTGGCTTCGGTCGTGCGATTGCGGCGCGCTTGTGGCAGGAGGGCGCAAGCCTACTGCTCGTATCGCGATCTCTGGAAGCGCTTCGGGACGCTCAGAAAGACATCGGCGGTACGGAAGCCGCAGGCGTACATATTTATGCGGCTGACTTAAGCCACGAAAGCACGCCCGACCGCATCATCGAGGTTGCGAAAGCTCTCTGGCCCAAGCTCGACATTCTTGTAAATAATGCAGCGATCCTGGGTCCGATTGGCCGGTTCGAGGACAACGACTGGAGGGAGTGGCGGAACACCATCGAGACGAACCTGCTCGCCCCCGTAGCGCTGACGCAGCTAGCGCTGAAATGGATGCGTTCCGGCGAGGATGGAACGGTCATCAACATCTCAGGCGGGGGCGCTGCGGGCCCCCGCCCCGGATTTTCTGCTTACGCTTGTTCAAAAACCGCCCTTGTCCGGTTCACTGAGACGATAGCCGGAGAAGTTGCCGATAGGGGAATACGAGTGAATTGCATCGCACCCGGCGTTATGAACACTGAAATGGTCAAGCAAGTTCTTGTGGCTGGCCGGAGGGTCTCGGGCGAGCGGGAATACGACTGCGCTCTCGCGGCTGCGTCTCATGCCGAGGCTATCGACCGTGCCGTCGACTTAGTTCTCTTTCTGGCCTCGCCGGAATCTCGCGGAATCACCGGGCGGCTTATCAGTGCCGTTTGGGACCCTTGGAGAGGTCTTGGCAGCCGCGCGCGAGAGTTGCACGACTCCGATATATACACACTTCGTCGAATCATACCCTCTGATCGCGGCAAGGCTTGGCAGTGAGATGCGGGATTATCGGCTGCGGGTCGATTGCTCATAAACGGGTGCGCGCTCTTTGTGGCTGCCGGCTGACCGCCTGTTGTGATATCTCCCGAGCGCGTGCCGAGGCACTTGCGCATGAATTTTCGGAGGCGCGGGTGAGTACGGACTGGAGCGAGGTAGTGCACGCCGATGACGTGGATCTAGTCATCGTTTCGACGACGCATGACACATTGGCTGAAATTGCTTGTGCAGCGGCCGCAGCGGGAAAACACGTTCTGATCGAGAAACCAGGTGCCCGCCGTGCTTGCGAGCTCGATTCAGCACTGGCGGCGTCTAGACGCACCGGAGCCCTGGTGCGGGTCGGATTTAATCATCGCTACCACCGTGCATTCCGAAAAGCAAGAGATATCTTCCAGGAAGGCAGACTGGGAGACCTGATGTTCGTCCGGGGTCGGTACGGGCACGGGGGGCGCCCGGGGTATGAAAAGGAATGGCGCGCCGACCCCCAGAGGTCTGGAGGCGGAGAGCTATTGGACCAGGGAGTGCATCTGATTGATCTGGCACGATGGTTTCTCGGTGATTTTGTTCACGTTCAGTCTCACATTGCCACGTACTACTGGGACATGCCGGTTGAGGACAACGCATTCCTACTGCTAACGACGCGCGAAGGAAACGCCGCGTTTCTTCACGCAACCTGGACAGAGTGGAAGAATATGTTCTCGTTCGAAATTTATGGCCGCCATGCGAAGCTCGCCATCGACGGTCTCGGAGGTAGCTACGGAACCGAGCGCCTCACATGCTGGGAGCTGACTCCAGAAATGGGGCCGCCAACCACGACCGTTTGGGAATACCCCATGGCGGATGATTCATGGGCGGTTGAATTTTCTACTTTTATGGAGGACATCCGCCTGAGACGAACTCCCTCCCCAGGTATCCCGGATGCACAAGCCGCGCTGCGAATCGTCGAGCATGCTTACCAGGAGCACCTGCGATGATCATCTCCCGCAGTCCGTTGCGAATTTCCTTAGGAGGGGGTGGAACCGACCTGCCTTCTTATTATCGTGAACATGGCGGATTCGTTATCGCTGCAGCAATTGACAAGTACGTTTACATAACCTTGCATGAAACA
>Ga0187783_10001051_pt1 | contig 20403 bp, 16 predicted proteins | sample 1015_SJ02_MP02_2_FD_132471 | JGI IMG/M metagenome (GOLD analysis project Ga0187783, IMG submission 132471) | Tropical peat soil microbial communities from peatlands in Department of Meta, Colombia - 1015_SJ02_MP02_20_MG | ecosystem: Environmental > Terrestrial > Soil > Wetlands > Peat | place...
CCATCCCCCAGGCAGGAGCCCGGGCGCCCTCTCTTCCTCCGCCCCTAACGCCTACTGCTGAGCCGGATCAGCAGAACATGATGAATCAACTGGGATCCGCGCCTTTCGCACCGGACCGAGCGGGGATACTCGAAGGCAAGCTTGCCTGGCGTCAACACGACGGCGGCCACAGGCCTGTCATCGCAGTCTCTCACCATCAAAGAAACGGCTGAAAGACGTTTACGGTGACCGTACACGGCGCGCTCTCGCGCTCGAAGCGAGGTAGGAGAAAGGTCCGCGTTGGGAATAAGATGAGGCCGGCTGCGGATATCGAACATGCTCAAGGAGCATCGCGGAATCCAGTTAATCGCGCACATGGCGAACGTGTCGATTGGCACGGTCGACCGGGCCCTGCACGGCCGCGGCGGGATCAACGAGAAAACGCGTGAGCGGATCTTGCAGATCGCGCGGCAAATTGGTTACACACCGAATCTGGCGGCACGCGCCCTGTCGATCGCCAGGGCCGGGGCCCGCATTGGCGTCTGCATACCGCGGGAAATTCGTTTCTTCTATGACCAGCTCTGGAGTGGCGTGCTCGAAGAGGCGAAGCAGGTCTCCCAGCTCGGCATTGATTTTGTGCATCGGCCGGTTCATGCGTTGGGCGAGGGAGATACGAAGGCGTTCACGGAACTAGTGGACGAGGGCGTCAACGGCATCGTCTTGACGGCGGGGAACCCGAGGGAGCTCAAGTCGCTGATCGACGATGCCGAAACAAAGGGAATCCGCGTCCTCTGCGTCTCGGCGGACGCACCGGAAAGCCGCCGTTCCAGCGTTGTCTGCGTCGAACCGTACGGGAATGGCTGCTTGGCGGGTGAATTGATGGGCAAGTTCCTTCCCCTGGGCTCAAAAGTGGCGATTGTAGCGGGCAGGCTGACCGCCGAAGACCACCGCAAGAAGACAGACGGTTTCTCCGAGGCGTTTCCAAAACACTGCCTCGGCGGGAAAATCGCGGCCGTGACCGAGGGGCATGAAGACGAAGACGAGAGTTTTCAAAAGACATTCGATTTGCTTCGCCGCATTCCCGAGCTGGCTGGTATCTACGTCAACACTGCGAACTGCTTGCCCGTCTGCCGAGCCCTCGGCGCACGCAACCTCAGCGGGAAGGTAAAGCTCATCACCAGCGGCCTGTTCCTTGCGATGTCACCGTATTTTAAAAGGGGAACGATCGCCGCCTCCATCTACCAGCATCCCCATCGTCAGGGCCGGATTGCGGTCCGTTTGATGGCCGACCACCTGACCGGGAAGGTGAGCTTCCCGCCCGCCGTGCACCTCAGTCCCGGAGTGGTTATGTCATCCAACTTGCACCTTTTTAGAGAGATCAGACTTACCGACACAAAACTGCCCGAAGCGGTTGTGCGCAACGTCGGGGCGGGCTAGCCGTTTCGGGCTGTGTCGAGCGGCCGCGGAAGGGATGCGGCTGGCGCCCGGAAGATCCTCCCAACCCAAGGTTCTGAGTCCCAAAAATCTCAAACTTGGCCCCCACAGCCCGGCGAGCGATCAGATGCGGGCGATGCAGAACGAACTCACCAAGGTGCCTACCCAAACTGTTTCGTCCCCGGCCGTGACCTGTTCTCGTTCTCCAGGGCGTTCATGTGGGTGCTAGACTGCCAGGGTGAAAACAACCGCAGTTGCTGGCAGCCGACGCGTAAGCCAATGTCAAAAACCGACAGGATGGTTGGGTCGATTGGTTTTGTGGAACATGAATTCGCGGCACGGGAAGGTGACAGACTGGGGTTTGAGCCACATTGTTATCGAGAAGCACTACACGATTCTCGATGTGGGCTGTGGCGGTGGCCGCACGCTCAATAAGCTTGCGGAAAGCGCTTCACAGGGAAAGGCCTACGGCGTTGATCACTCTGAGGAGAGCGTGGCCGCAAGCAGAAGAACAAATGCGCACTGGATCGATTTGGGCCGCGCCGAGGTCCGACACGGCTCAGTGTCCGCGCTCCCCTTTCCGGACGGGATGTTCGATCTCGTGACCGCCATCGAAACGCACTTCTGGTGGTCCAACTTGCCGGCGGACATGCGCGAAATCTTCAGAGTCCTCAAGGCCGGCGGCAAGCTGACGGTGATCGCGGAAATCTATAGAGGAGCGAACACCAGGGTCGCCAAGCTGGCCGAAAGATATGCCCCACGAACCGGCATGACGCTTCTGGACGTTGGTGAACATCGCGAACTCTTTGCCAAAACGGGCTATTCGGATGTTCAAATCATCGAAGAACGCGACAGAGGATGGATTTGCGGGATCGGCAGAAAAAACCCTGACGGGTCACGGTAGCCGGATTCTTAGAGGGCATTAAGGTGTACATTCGGAGGCCGGCATGAATACTCTCGTAGAGGACCTTCGTTACGGAATCCGCATGCTCGGCCAATCTCCGGGATTCGCCGCCGTGGCAATTCTTACGCTCGCGCTCGGCATCGGCGCGAACACCGCGATCTTCAGCCTCATCGACGGCATTATGCTCCGCGCGCTCCCCGTGCGCGATGCGGCGGGCCTCGTCGTGCTGAAATGGAGCGCGCGCAAGGCGCCGGACATTCACGACAGCAGCAGTTACGGCGATTGTGCGGAGGATTGGTCGGACGGGAACGCGTCTTCGAGTTGCTCGTTTTCCGAGCCGTTCTTTCGCGACCTCGTTTCACAGACGAAAGCCTTCTCCGGCGTGGCCGCCTTTGCAGATGGAGGACAGCTTGACCTCAGCGGGAACGGCACGGCAAGCGTGCTAAGGGCCGAAGCGGTCTCCGGCGGTTTTTTCCCGGTGCTGGGCGTTCGCGCTGCGGCGGGCCGGCTGATCGGGCCGAGCGACGATTCCGCTTCGGCGGCGCCGGTGGTGGTGCTGACATACGGCTACTGGAAAAGAGAGTTCGGCGGCTCTCCCGCGGCCGTTGGCCGGACCATTCGGCTCAACAACGTGCCCTTCACGATCATCGGCGTGGCCGGCAGAGACTTCGACAGCCTGAGCCCCGGCGAGCTTACCGAAGTGTGGGTACCGCTTTCCACGCTTTCGCGACTCGATTCCCGTCCGTTTATGAACGACCGCCCTACCGACGTTTACAACTGGTGGCTCGTGATTATTGGGCGACTCAGGCCGGGTATCACGCGGACCGAGGTGCAGGCCGAGGTATCCACTCTCTTCCGCAACGAGATGCTGCACGGTCGAAAGCCTCTTTCGAAGCCCCAGGATGATCCGAAAGTTGCCGCGCTGCCCGCGCAGTCCGGGCTCACAGGTGAGACGACGGACCTCTCGACGGAACTGTACGCGCTAATGATGGCCGTAGGAATCGTGCTGCTGATTGCCTGCGCGAACGTTGCCGGGCTGCTGCTCTCCCGCGCAACTGCGCGGCAAAAGGAAATTGCAGTGCGGCTGGCCCTGGGCGCGGGCCGCGGGCGAATTGTGCAGCAACTGCTGACGGAAAGCGTTTTTCTTTCGCTGGTTGGAGGCGCGCTGGGGATTCTGTTTGCGCTGTGGGGAACGCACGCGATCGTCGGCCTCTTCACCAGCGGTTCGGACCGGCCGTTTGGCTTCCATCCCGGCATCGACGGGCGCGTGCTGACCTTCACGTTGACCGCTTCGGTGCTGACGGGGGTTATTTTCGGACTGGCGCCGGCATTTCGCGGCATGCGCGTGGACTTAACGCCGGCGCTGAAGGAGAGCACGGGGGGTTCCGCGGCGACAGGGCGCGCGAGGGGGCGGTGGCTCAGCCTCGGCAGCGGCCTGGTGGTTGCCCAGGTCGCGCTGGCCGTGGTGGTGCTGGTAGGCGCGGGGCTTTTGGTGCGCACGCTCGAAAATCTGCGAAACGTGGATCCGGGGTTCGACACACGCAATTTGCTGACGTTTGGCCTGGACCCCGTGCTGATCGGATACAAGACGCCACAAATCGACGCGTGCTATCGCACGCTGCAGGAACGGCTCGCGGGGCTGCCCGGTGTTGAATCTGTGAGTTACTCGAGCACTGCGCTCCTGAGCGGCAGCCTGTGGAGAACGGGTTTCCATCTGCCGGGCACGCCAAAGGACAAGCACGAGGAGACGGATTATCTCGGGGTCGGGGCGGATTTCTTCTCAACCATGCACATGCAGCTGCTCGAGGGACGCAGCTTCACGGCGGCGGATTTTGCGCAGGAGCAAATCGCGTACGAAAAGCAGCGGGAGCGCGACGCAGCCGAGGAGGCCAAGGACGCCGGACTCGCCCCTCCGAACCCCGCAGCGACGAGCGGAGAAAAGGCAGCGGGAAAAACGAACAACTCGCCGGCTTCTTCGGAAAGCGCAACGACCGAAGCACCCGTAGCCGTGATTGTGAACAAGAGTTTCGTGCAGGCATTTTTCCCGAATGTGAATCCGCTCGGGCAGCAATTTGACTCGAACGGCACCCAGCGCGTCATCGTTGGCGTGGTGAACGACGCGAAATACCAAGGCTTGCGCAGAGCGATGGAGCCGACCATGTATGCGCCAACGAGCGGCCTCGGCGTAAGTTTCGAGCTCCGCACACGCACGAATCCCGTGGCGCTTGTTCCCGCCGTGCGCAGCGTGGTGAGCGAGATGGACAGCAACCTCCCGGTATTCGACGTGCGCACACAGACCGAAATCATTGACCGGCTTCTGCGCGAGGAGCGCATGATTGCGAAGCTGTCGGGATTCTTTGGCATTCTGGCGCTGGTGCTCGCGTCGATTGGACTGTACGGGCTGCTGTCATACGAAGTGTCGCGGCGGACGCGAGAAATTGGAATTCGCATGGCGCTCGGCGCACAGCAGCACGAGGTGCTGCGTTTGGTGATTGGCCAGGGAATCGCGCTGGCCGTTGCAGGAACGGCCGCGGGCATCGGAGTTGCGCTGGGAGTGACGCGGTATTTGAAGAGCATGTTTTACGACGTGCGTGCCGGCGATCCGGCAACGATGATTGCGGTAGCGACTCTGCTGGCGCTCGTTGCGCTGGCGGCATGCTGCGTTCCGGCGCGGCGCGCCATGCGTGTGGATCCGATGGTGGCGTTGAGGTACGAATGAAACGAAGTGGTCAGCCTCGGACCGGGGTAAAGGAGGACCTCTGGAGAATCGCTTCCCCACAACGGCTCCCCGCGGGAAAAGTCCCGACACCTATCGCTCGGCCGTTTCACCGTGTCCCTGGGCTTCCTCGCTCGAAGCAATTCGTGCAGCAGCCACAACCTCACGGATCGTCCGAACGACCAGCTCGGGGCGGTCAAGATGAAGCCAGTGTCCGCAATCGGTCCCGGCCAGCTGTCGCCCCCGCGAAGAGAGCTGCGCCATGTCGCGTTGCCAATCGGTGTACGGTGACACGCGATGGTCGGCCGAGAGTACAACGAGCGGTAAATCCCCGAGCGAGGTCAGCCGCGCCGCTTGCCGAGCGCTGACCGGCAAGGCGGCAAGGTACCGTCCCAGAGTCAGGAAATTCTTGGGCTGCGACCATAGCGCGCGCACGATGGGCAGGCTTCGAGGGGGCAACTTCCGAACCTCGCCCGCGATGCGTTCGACGGCCAAGGCCGCACCAGGGCCGAACGCGTTCGCTCCGGCCCGGGCCAGCCCGGATGAGCCCCGCAGCGCCAGCGCGAGGCACAACCGCACGAAACCCAGACGTGTGAGCCACGCGGCAATCCGGGCGTAGCGCAAGCCATCTTCGATCATCTTCCGTTGCTCTGGCGTCGGGCTCTCCCATTCGGCGTGGTGAATCGCGTCTACCAGCACCATGCCAGCCAATTCGCCCGGATACAGGTGCGCGAAAGCCATGTTCACATAGCCGCCGAAGGAGTGCCCAACCAAAACGTACGGCCCCGGCACGCCGGCTCGATCCAGCAGTTCGTGCAGCTCCCTTGCGACGTGCTGCGCCGTGCGGGGCTCGCGCGAGGGATCACTCCAGCCGTGTCCCGCCCGATCGTAACTCACGGCTCGAGTAAACTGCGCCACATCCGGCTGAATCTCGGCCCAACTCAACGAGGATGCACCCATGCCCGATTCGAAGACTACCGCTGGTGTGCCGCCCCCTGTTGTGCAGATATGCATCGACCGCTCGCCCCAGCGAATCAGACGTCCAGGAGGCGGGAAGTGCCGGCGGTCGTGCCGAGTCCCCGCGGCTTGGTACACGACCCCGGCCAAAAGCAAGAAAGCGAAGGCGGCGAGGAATGCCGCGAGCGTCAAAAGCGCCGTGTGCATCGGGTGTCCCGCATAGCCAAGAATACTGCCCCATCCGTCCAAGCGCCTGGGCCACTTCCCGTCTAGACAGGGAGTACAGGTCGATTATCAGCTAGCAGCACCTTCAGAAGCGAGAACGCCCCGCCGGCGCCGAGCTGTCAGGACTCCGTGACCCGACGCGCTAAATCGTATTCTCTTGGTTATCGGTAGGGGCCGGTTAGAGAATTTTGTACCTCGTTCTCAATGGAATTGAGCCGGGCTAGTGCGGCCTCAACCGCCGGCGCACCCTCCGCTTGCGCCGTCCTGGCACGAGCAAGCGCACGATCCACCACGGTGACCGCTTCGCCAAGAATACCTTTGATCTCTCTATCCAGTTTTCTTCGGCTTTCGCGCACGCGTTCATCAACGTCGCTCTGAACTCTTGAACTGTTGACTTCAAGCAATTGCGCAAGAAATTCTCGCCCATCCCTGTTGATCTTTCCCCGCAATCCCAACGCACCCAGAACAAGGTCAGACACAAGTAACAAAGGGGACGCAGGCGAGGCGACTCGCTCAATCACGTGAAAACGGAACTGCGACCCAGCACCGAGCCCTTGCTCGCAGTTGACCTCCTCCGGCAGTTCTTCCAGGCCCGGAATGCCGGCCTCGCTCAGGCGGCGTAGGAAATCGTTCCCGAGTTCGGTGAACCGTGAAGCCGTTTTGCGAAACTCGTCTCGCGCGTACCTGGCTTCTTCTTCGAGCCAGGGACCGAGTTGCTCGCGGGCAATATCCTGTGCCAGGTGGTTGATCTCGCGTCGATACGATGGTCCATTCCGATGGCCCGACAATAGGCAGCAGCGCTCAGTTAACTCCTTCGAAGCCTTCCCTTGCGCTCGCTTTAGGAACAGATCGCGCCGCCCTGCGAGCGCTTTCGACAAGCGTTGCTGTTCGGCAGTGAGCAGTACTCCAAGGTCTCGAATGGACCCTTCGGCTTCTCCCAACGTCTGCCGCAATTTCGAGATGCGCCGTTCGGTCTCCTCTATGGGCCGCAGCAGGGCCTCGCGCTCCTCCTCGACTACCGCAAGCAATTGATGGGATACACGGCGGATGCCTCTCTCGGTAGCGTCGCGCACCAGCGAGCGGGCCGAGTTCCGGATGAGGGTTTGAAGGGCCTCCACAAAGAGGTCCCAATCTCGGCTCGGACCGCGATCTTCCAAGCGTTCAAGAGCGCTGACCTCAAAGACCGTCGCAGCTTCGCGCCCAAGACGCTGCCCCAAAACGTTGCGGGCAAACTCGACTGAAACCCTGCGCTCCTCCTGAGTCGCGCGATCTGCTTTATTGAGCACAAACAGGAGGTCATCGACTTGTTCGGCCACGGTTTGCACAAGCTCGAGTTCCTCGCCGGACAATGGGGGATCTGCCCCAATGACGACGACAGCCGCGTCCACGTGGGGCAGGAAAGCGCGAGTTGCCGCAGTGTTTCCCGAAAAAACAGACCCAAGCCCCGGTGTGTCCACCAAACACATTCCGCTTTCGAGCAGGACGTTCGGAACGAAGATCTCCAGCCCCGCAACTCTCTTTGTATTTTCCGCATTCTTTTCCTCGGAGACGTAATCTGCAATGGCACTCACCGGTATCTCGGTCCACGCGGCGGTTCCGAATCGAACGCGAGCGACGAGACGCCTTCCGTACCGGATGATGGTAGGCACCGCTGTGACCGGAACGACACCAGTCGGAAGAATGGCTTCCCGGACAAGCGCGTTCAAAAGAGTTGATTTACCCCGCTTGAACTGGCCGACACAGGCCACGTAGAAAAGTCCCGCGGAAACACGTTCGGCGGTAGTGCGGGCCACGGCGGCTATGTGTTCGGCGCCAAAATCGCTGGCCAGCTCAGCCAGACGGTACAGGGTGGCTTCGCGCACGCCGGACTGCAAAACACCTTGGCGATCAGAAGCTTGGGTCATGGCAGGACAGTATTTGCTGGCTGGGTAGTCGAAGGATCTGACCGTATCAGATAATCGACGTGCACAAGCTTGGCTTTGATGCGGTCCCCAGAGTGATATCTCGCGTCTGCGGCCAACTCACACATCCTCACAATCGAGCCGGGGAGACGGCCGCTTAACAGGAGGATTTCCTCGCGAAAATCTGTCAGATCGAGTGAGCCCAGGCTACAGCTGCGGATACAAAGTTCCAATAGATCTCTCGCCTCTCGGCCACTCAACGGGCCCACGCGAAGTCGCAGTGTGTCGTGCCAGTACAAACTCCAGGCGTATCCGATCGCGTCCTGTGAAAAGCCGCGCGCAATCAGATACAACGGCGTTTCGCATCGGTACATAATCTCTTTCATGAGTCGAGCCATACTGTGAGTAGCGGCAGGAAAATGGTCCAGGAAGAGACGGTACTGGCCTTGTCGTAGAGCAGTGAACAGAATACCGCGCAGACGTAGGCTCGTTTGCTTACCGAGCCACTGGCCGAGCGGTGGCCCTTCGGCTCCATCCGCGTAGATCTTCTTCCGCACGAAGGGGTCACCCAGCGCAAATAGTTGGGCGACAAAGTGCGACAGCAAATGTCTTCCGCTCGCGGGGCCTGTCCAGAAGACACACCTGCGCCGCTCCCTGTCTGACAGTTGCGAAACCGCTTTCTCGATGAGAGCGGTCTTACCTGAATCCATTGGCCCCCAAACAAGCCGGCTTTCGCCTCGCGGAATCGCATGGCAGAGCGCCCCCAGTTCATCCTTTCGACCAACCCAGAGTTCGGACTTGGGCGACTTCATCCCATCCTTTCATGTGCTTCCGTCGAGCTCTTTCGCGACCTCCTCCGGTCGCGGCGATGAAACCCTCAGCTCCGACAACCGGAAGCACTCGTTCATGACAATGATTGCGATTCTCCCCTCTTCGTCTGAGGAACGAGCGGCGGCACCTCTCGACTCCCCTCTCTCTGAGCATCCCCATCATCGGCACGAATCGTCTCCGCTCCCAAGAGCCTCAAACTCTCGCGAACGGCACGGAGCTCTTCCTCCGTCAGATCCTTTAGGGAAACTGACCGCTCAGCTTGTGCCCGGTATCCTTCGGCATACGTTTCGAACCTCCGCAGAAGGTGAGTGGTAACGACTCTCGTCCATTCCCGCAAGACACCGGAGTAAGTGCCGAGTGATTGTCGTAGGCTTTCATCCAGTCTGTGCCGCAGCTTTTTCGCCAAGCGCCCTTCCGCAGACCGCCTCCCCAACAGGCCGGCCAAGACTGGGCGTGATACCGATATGCCAACCGGGCCTCCATCGAACAAGGGTGCGCCACGAACGAGAGATTGGAACTCATCCTCCGACGGCATGTCGGCAATCCCAACTTCTCCGGCACTCGCCCGGAGCACGTCACGGAGTTCGACGGCCAGAGCCTCTAGCGATTCGTGGAGCTTGCGCACTTTCTGTTGTACGACTTCGACGACGGACTCTTGAACCAACCTCTCGCGCTTGGGAGCCCGAGTCTTTGACCAACGGTCCATCAGAAGCGCCGCTGTTTCGCGTAGAATTTCGGAGGCGTCAACGGCCATCCTCTCAAGATCTTCTTCCCACGCAGAACTTGTTTGTTGTATCAGCCCGGTTGCGCGCCGCAACCGTGCTTCCGTCGCGCGAATCTGCTCCTTTGTCCCTGAGGCAGATGACTTGCGACGCTCAAGATCAAGGCGAAGGGAGGCGATCACCGACTCCGAGAGCGCGCCGATTTTCCGGCGGAGAGACGCAGCCCTGAGATCTTGGGAACGGCTATAGAGCGGGAGAATATGCTCGGAAAACCAGCCATCCAGCAGCTCCCTGTGGGAGGCACGCACACTCACGGGACGGACGGGCAATTCCAGATTGCACTCGGAAGCGAGGTGTTGTCGAACATACCGGATGATCTTCTCGCGATCTTCTAGACTGAGGAGATCGGCTTTGCTGAGCAACACGTTGATCGGAATCGCCGCTTCCTGCAGCAAGAGAATGACCTGCAAGTCCTCGTTCGTAAGCGTGGACCCTGCATCAAGCAAGACCACGCCGAGATCACACTTGGGCAGGTAGGCGAGTGTTTCGGCAGCGCCGCTGGTGGCGAGTGACCCGAGGCCTGGGGTGTCCACGAAGATAACGCCGTCACGCAGGCGCGCCGACGGTAACGTCACAACGATGCGCGTTACGCGCTTCGTATTCCCGGGGTTGCGTTCCTCGGTTGCAAAGTCTGCCAGGTCTGAGGCTTCCATGGTCTTGGAGGGAGCTTCCGCGAAAGAGACCTTCATGGAAGCCTTTTCGCCATACGCTATCCGCGTTGGGACAGCTGTAATGGGCGTGACACCAACAGGCAAAACATCGGCGTCAAGGATGGTATTTAGCAGCGAGGACTTCCCCGAACTGACACGACCGAACAGGGCGATCTCGAACGTCTTGTCCTCGGCCCGTTCCACAATCGAGGCGATTGAGCTACGGAATTCGACCATGCCGCGCTCGGCCACGACCTGCTCAATTCTGGAAAGCAAGCAAAGGTCGTGGCTCCTCTCTTCGAGGCACAGCAGACGCGCTTTGAGGTCTTGCCCCGAGCCCTCCGCTAAGTAACGATCAAGCCTCGAGACCAAGCCGCTCAACTCGCCTACGATCCCGTTCAACTCGGTCGCCGCCGCCTCGGGAAGATCACCATATCCACGCATGTAATGAGGCTTCAACTCTTCGACCGCAATATCGACTGCGCCCAACGCGACGTGGATGGCACGCGAAGCAGGAATCGAGGGGTTTTCTCTCGCAATTCCCTGGCCATCCAGGACGCGGACCAGTTGCGCTCGCAGGCGCGCGATATAGTCCGCAATCGTGCGTCGCTGCGTTGGAGCAACATCGGGTATGAAACGCGGAAACGCCGCTTTCGAAGCGGCCGCATGCACAATTTCCTCGACTTCGCCCAGAAGCTTGTCGATGTACTCGCAAGTGACACGCAACCGTCGCGCCTGAAAGTCGTTCAGCAGGGCCTCACGTTTCGGAGAATTGAGTTTGTCTTCCGTCACTTCACCACCATAACCGGGCAATGGGCATAGCGAAGCACTTTCTCGGCCGTGGACCCCACCAGCATTTTCTCGAATCGCGACTTGCCTCGACGTCCGAGTACGATCAAGTCGACGCGCTCGGACTCCGCACGGTGCACGATTTGTTCGACAGGATGTCCGACAGCAATATCGGTCTCCAGTTCAACGCCCAACTCTTTGGCACGCTGAAGGATTCTTTTGAACTGCTCCTCGAAATGCTCGCGCGCATCATCGAGCATCGCGTCCACTTCGACCATCGTCGCGGGCTCGGGTGGTCGGGCGACCGCAAAAAGCAGGACTTTTGCGTCGAGCGATTGCGCGAGCGCGAGAGCGCTCTCTATCGCCTTATCGGCTTGGGCAGAACCGTCGTAACCGACGAGAACCCTTTTGAATTGCGAATGTCGACGACCCATCATCGCGACACCTCCTCAGTTCGTGCTAACGGCGCTGATTCCCTTCGCAGTTGATTCCTGCTCTTGTTTTGGCAAGAGATGTCGCGGCATGAACCACGCGTTTGCAAACATTGTCGGAACGACGGCACTCCCAATAACCGTCGCCACGAGATAGGAATATTGAGCCTGATTAATGACGCCATGGCTCAGGCCGAACAGGGACGAAATCGTCCCGAACGTCAATCCTGTGGACATCATGAGCGTGTAATACAAGCCTTCCTCGCGCTGGTATTTAAAGGACTTCACGGTTGGATATAGCCCGACCATTTTTGAAATCATCTTCGCTCCGAATAGAGCGAGAAAGACGACGGGCGCGGCGATCAGCGCAGGAACGGAAACAAATGAGCCGGCCCGCAGGAAATAAAACGGCGTGAGCAGGCCGAACGTCAGGGTGCGTAAACGACGAATGAGAACGTGATCCTTTCCGACGGTCCCGGCTAAGACCATCCCGATGATGTATGCGGGAAGAACAGGTTCGCTGCCAGACCATAGAGCCAATCCGCCCATGCCAAACAACAGGAAGAGAAGATACTTTGCCTCCAGCTCGGATACCCGACCACCATAGCGCTTGAAGAAACGCGGTGTCAGGAAGGGCAGAATGAAGAACACCGCGACGCTCACCGTGACGAAGATGAGGGTCCGCATCGTGAACGGGGAGAAAATCAGGCCCAGGGCGATGACCGTCCCAAGGTCATTGATGAAACAGGCTGCGAGAATTGCCTTTCCGAACTCCGTCTGGTTGAACCCCAGTTCGAGCATCACCGCATATACGACGGCTACGGACGTCGTAGACAGCGCTACGCCTGCCAACCAGCTCGACCTCGCTGACCAATGCAAAAGGTAGTGGGCAATCGCGGTGCAGCCTAGAAACGGCCCCATGAAGCCCACCAATCCAACGACCATTGCTTCTTTCCATTTAACCCGGAAGATGGTCGGATCGAGTTCCGCACCGGCAAGAAACGTCAGGACAATCGCACCTGTCCCCGCAAGGAATGTAATCCACTCTGTCTTCGCCGCTAGCCCAGTCGGGGCAGCGATGGCTACGATAATAAACTGTGCGACGGTCCCGACGACGATTTCGGTCAGAGCGGTCGAAATCTTGAACCAGATGGCGAGCAGCGTTGCAACCAGTGCTAATCCGACCCACAACGAAGCCAGTACCCAGACATTTTGCATGTCAATTCTCGCTTCTATCTCAGTTGTGGGATCGTTGCCGGGGACATGACTCCGCGACAAGATCCTTGTCAGGAGTCATCATCTGTCCCGGCTTTCGAGGGACAGCGGTTAAGAGGGCGAACTCCTTCGCCACCAGCTTTTATGATACTTTGCTTCGGCCAGAAGTCAACGACACGATATCCTTAGAATCTCAGCGGGCATCTGGAGCGGAGAGAGTACTCCTCACCAATGGATGGGCCATTCGATGTCGGACGAGTGGCCCACCCAGATTTTTCCTGGATTCATTGGGCGGGCAGGACGTGATCGTCCCCGCAACGCTCCTATTTGTTTGGCAAGGGATTTGAAGGATGGCCCACGCTACCGCCGCCGGCAGAGCCGCCACCGCCGCCCCCGCCGGAGCTGCTACCACCGCTGCCAGGGGATCCGCCGTCACCAGAGGAACTGCCGCCGCCGCTGGAACTTCCAGTTCCACCACTTCCTGTTTGGCCATCGCCGGGCGATCCGTTGGACGCTCCCGAACCGCCGCCCCCACCACTGCCGCTAGCGCCCGCCACGGCGCTGCCCGCGGAACTGTACCCTTGGTTGGTCGCTTTACCCATCTGGTAGAGGGCCGCGACCAACACCAGGACGACGAAAGCGGTCAGAAGAGCATACTCAACGGTGTCGTCACCCGATTGCTGGCCCCACAGACGTCTGAGTGCAGCTAACACCCCACACCTCGTGTTACAAAGAGTACCTCCTTCTTGCGCCGATGACAAGTGTATACAAGGGCAGGGGAGGGCAGGCCGCAGGGTAAGTTCCGGCGTCCGTCAGGGTTCGGCTCGGAGCACGGAAGATGTCGCCTGTCACGCCTTCATCTCAAGGCGTTCCGCGATCGGTGCCCGCTAAGTCGTTCACGGGATAGCCATTAGTAGGCCGGCGCTTACGCCGGCCGATCGCTCATGTCCCTGCCCGAAGTTGTATTCATAGCCGGATTCCAATCCAGCCGAGTCTATGCCGCGCCGAGGGCGAGAGAGTCCAGGGCTTCTTGAATAGAAGAATCACTGCGAAAAGTCCGAATTTCATCGCCCCAACTCTGCTTGGCACTTTTGATCGCGCGCCACGTGTGCGCGCTGTTGCGCCGTCGGCAGCACAAAGACATCCAAAACCCGGGGGGCCGGAGACCCACCTCTTAAGATTTGCTTTGCGGTACCCGTTGCCCGAGACTATGCAGAGAATGAGGGAACAGCTGCAGTTGGCCATGGGCGCACTTTAAGCGAAGGTTGTGGCCTTCTGATTTACGAGCAGCAGGAGAGCAGAGGAATCGGACTGGCGCACCTAACGGAAAGGAGGACGCAATGGCACCGTTAGCACCCGACCAGGACCCGAAAACTCCGCACGGGAGCGGCGAGTTGGCAAGTGACAGTGACACTGCGCCGGTGGAAAAGCGAGCACCGCCCCTGCTCGGAGGAAACGCGCTCGGCCGATTGGCGGGCATTGGCGTTCTGCTTTTGGGTGTCGTGGGTGCGTTTCTTTATTTGGGAGGGTGGCTCAGCCCGCGCAAGCTAACGCCTGGGCGGTTCGTCGATGAATTTGAGCGGGTGAACGGCGAGTACTCGGGTTTCCGTCGCAATCACGCGAAAGGCGTGTGCGTCAGAGGTTATTTCGATAGTAACGGCCAGGGGAGGCGCCTTTCGAAGGCCGTTGTGTTCCGGACCGGCCGTGTGCCGGTGATCGGTCGCTTTTCTCTGGGCGGTGGCGATCCCTATGCCGGCGACGAACTAAGCACTGTCCGTGGCTTGGGGCTTCAGTTTTCTCTGTCCGACGGCGAAGAGTGGCGGACGGCGATGATCAATCTGCCGGTATTCCCGTTCAAGGACCCGCAAGCCTTCTACGACAACCTGGTTGCATCGCAACCCGATCCCAAGACACATCAGCCCGATCCGGCGAAACTGGCGGCGTTCCTCGCGAACAATCCGGAAACTGCGCGGGCGCTGGGAATCATTAAGAGCCACGCGCCGTCATCAGGATTCGACAACAGCACCTTCTACGGACTCAATGTGTTCCGTTTCACCGATGCGGAAGGCACATCGATGCCCGTACGCTGGGCACTGCTGCCGGTGCAGCCTTTTGAAGCTGCGGGTGCAACCTCGGCAACCCACGACAAAAATTTCCTCTTTGACGCGCTGATTGCGAGCATCCTGCAGCATCCATTGCAATGGCATTTGATCATCACAGCGGGACAGCCGGGTGATCCAACCGACGACGCAACGATCCCGTGGCCCGAAGGGAGGGAGCAGGTGGACGTGGGAACCCTGACGCTCGATTCCGTTGAAAGCGAGGAAACCAGTCCCGCGCGCGACATCAATTTCGATCCGCTGGTTTTGCCCGCCGGCATGGCGCCCTCCGATGATCCCTTGCTGAGCGCTCGATCGGCCATCTATTCACAATCGTTTACAAGGCGGGCGGGCGAGACGAAAGAGCCGAGCGCGATCAGGCCCGCAGAGGTAGGAAAGTGAGCGCCAAGGTGACGACCGACGGGCAGCAATTCCCGGGTCTTATGCAGTCTTTGCATTGGCTGATGGCGGCAATGGTGCTGACCATGCTCGGCATCGGCGTCGCGATGGTGGCATCACTCGGCGACTATCACCGTCTGGTATCACTCCACCGCCCGCTGGGGATCTCGATCCTGATTTTGGTGGTGATCCGGTTCGTGAACCGGCGCTTGAGCAGTTTGCCGCCGTTTCCCGCCACGATGTCTTCCCAAGAGCGCTTCGTCGCGCACGCGTCGGAAGCCCTGCTGTACACCTTGCTTTTTGTCGAGCCCCTGGTGGGTTGGGGAATGCTATCGGCAGCGCGCTATCCCATCGCAATTTTTGGATCGGTGCATCTTTTCCCCATCCTTCCACGCAGCGTGATGTTGTACGCGGCATTGCGAAGGACGCACACACTTCTCGCCTATCTGTTATTTCTCACGTTCATCGCGCATTTCGGAGCCATTCTGTTTCACACGCTGATCGTGCGGGACGGGATGCTTGGCCGCATGTTGCCGTGGCGGGTCCGCGCGCGCTAGCCACCACCCCCGCGCCGGTGCGACGGACCCACGCTGTTACGCGACAGGCGACAAGAGCGAGTCCCCCTAGCTGCCGGTTAAACCGGTGCGGTTGCACAGCCTTTCTGGAATCTATATACGAACCGGGGTGAAGGCGAATTCGGTTCAGGACCGATTGCGCGGCTGAGATCGGCTTGCATTCTCGTCCCACGATTGCTCATCTCATAAACTGAAGCGCCGACTCATTGGATCAGAATCCCGCCCCTAAGAACGAAGCGCGCTAGTTCTGCTTGTGGCGCCAGTCCCAATACTCCTTCTGCTCTTCGGCGCTGCGCTTATCGAACTCGCGGTGTTCTCTGCGGGTTTCGGTTTCCCACCGCTGATAGTAACCCACCTCGTTGTGATCCCAGTCGTGATAATCGTGGTAGTACGGATCGTAAACGCGCGTATGTTCCGCGCAGCCCGAGATCACCACCGGTCCAGCAAGTACTCCAGCCATCAGAAGTGTCACTAGCCACTTGGGCGCTCTGTACATTAAATGAATTCCTCCGTTGAAATCAGATGTCGCGCGCCGAGATACCTTACCAGAAGACGATCGTCTGTGCCTCGCCAAACTTTGGCCGACCTGAAATCAATGTCATGGCGGCGGCTCGCCACCTCGATCGCGAGTTCGCGGGATCCAGCCGACGATGTCGGAAGTCGCTGCCTTCCCGCTATAGTCTACGAACCGAAACGCTCATTCTGAGAGCAAGGGTCTACGAGAGAGCCCAAAGTGACTTTGGACGCGAAACGCCATAATGTCCTCACCCGCTTTGGAGTGATCTAGGCACCGGGGCCTGGTTATCAGAGGATCTAGGCCAAGCATGATTTTCTTCAAGCGCCAACGCACGCTTCCCTCCTGCCATTACTACAATCCACCCCGACCCTATTGTGCCGATCACCGAATGACACGAGGCTGAGCTCCCAGCCCCCTGCCATAAGAAGCGGTGTCCGTTCTTACCAGTCGAGGCTCAAACCAAGCTGCAGACGGCGTGGAGAATTGCCCTGCAGGTTTCCGCCGCAACCTAGCACGCACTTCCGTGTTTCCGTCGCCACACCCGGACCGCCACAAGGCTTCCTTCTTCAGGGCTCGATGAGCGCCTTGGACTGATTACACCACTTGTGGTCTTGCGCCCCCTCCGTCGCGGTACAATTCGAACCGGGTCACCGAGATGCAAAGAATGAAAATTACTGCAATGGCCGCAATCGGAACCCTGGCGATCCATCTCGCCAATGCAGCTGTGGCAGCAAAGCATCGCGCGATATCTTTCAAGGCAAATAAACATGAACAATCTGGATTCTATGTTAGAACGTAACAAAGACTTTGCTGCTCAGCAGTCTGCTGCGGGCGCACTGATGCCCTCGCTTCCGCGGGCGTTGCCGAATGTAAAGGCGGTCATCATCGGTTGCGCTGATATGCGTGTGGATCCGGCTCATGTACTTGGAATTAAACCGGGCGAGGCCGTTGTGATGCGTAACATCGGCGGTCGAGTCACCCCGGGGTTGCTCGAGCAGTTGGCTCTACTCGGGCGAATCGGTGAGGTTGCCAGAGAGATTCCTGGAGGCGGCGGGGAGTTTCACATCATCGTACTTCAGCACACCGATTGCGGCATCACTCGCCTCGCGGGCGACCCCGCCATGCTGACGCACTATTTTCAAATACAGGAAGGGGAAATTAAGAAAAAAGCGATCACCGATCCGCGCGCGGCGGTTGCCGTCGACGTTGCTTCGCTGCGGGCGGTTCCCGCATTGCCGGGCGAGTGGCTGGTCTCCGGCCTCGTCTATGACGTGGCGACCGGACTGGTTGAGATCGTCGTACCGCCAGCGCCGATTCGTATTGGGTAAAGGATTGCATGGGAGAGCTGGCCGCCGACTACCACGCGGAAAACTAGTCCTTCTTTTCGTGCACGCGGGCGGTCGAGTACTATGGGGACAAGGAGAGGTTAAGACGACGGCAAGGTATCAAATCTAACTGAGTTCGGGCGAGAGCCGCTGCTTTCCTTGTCAGGTTTCAACTACGCGAGGGGCAACTTCCTGGATGCACGGCGAAGAAGACTTTACCGCCTTCGGTTTGCCCCGAGACGAATAGCCAGCCTGGCCTGGAAAATCCCTCCGAGGAACCTCTGTGAATGACACATGACTTGACTCCAATGATTCGGCGCGAGTACACATAACGGCGTTGTTGTGTATGGGCGAGGCCTTGTGGCGGCGAGTCACAACTCGACAGCGATGCCCAGCCTGTGGCATCCGCTTCGGAACCGAACGTTTCGAAATCTTCTTTTGGCAGATGTGGTTTCCGACATCGGCACATTCATGCAAAACGTAGGTGCCGCGTGGCTCATGGTTTCGTTCAACGCCGGACCTCTTTACATCGCGCTCGTCCAGACGGCCAGCGCATTGCCCTTCTTCGTGTTCGTACTTCCTGCTGGCGCTCTCGGAGATATCGTTGATCGACGCAAGTTGATTCTCGTTACAGAAGTATGGATGACGGTTATTGCCGCGCTCTTGGCCGTTTTGACTTTCGGCCGATTGGCTTCACCATTGTTGCTGCTGGCTTTGACCTTTGCCCTTTCCGCAGGGGATGCGGTTGAGACTCCTGCCTGGCGCGCTATTCTGCCGGAACTTGTTGCGAACGAGGATCTCGCACCAGCGGCCGCGCTCAATGGAATCGAATTCAACTTTGCCCGGGCTGTGGGTCCGGCGCTAGCCGGTCTCCTGATCGCGATGGCTGGCGTGGGGACCGCTTTCGCAATCAACGCGGTGTCATTTCTCGGTGTTATTTTTGTGATTGCCCGCTGGCGTCGTCCCATGAGCGTGCGAAGGGGTGCTGCCGAACGAATCGGCCAAGCGACTATAGCCGCTATCCGTTACGTTTGGTACTCACCCGGAGTTCGAGTGGTTCCGATGCGCTCCGGCACAACGATGTTTTTCGCAAGCGGCCTAATGGCCTTGCTGCCCTCTGTCGCTCGCAACATCAATGGTAGCCCGATGACCTACGGAGCACTGGTTGGATGTTTCGGAGCGGGAGCGGTGATTGGTGCCGTCCTGATGCGTCAGCTAAAGCAGCATGCTTCTTCGGAGCAGATAGTTTCGGGCGCGGTAATTCTCTTTGGCCTAAATACAATTGCCATGGGACTCTTCCACAACCTGTGGGTGCTCTGTCTAAGTGTGTTCCTTGCCGGAGCTGGCTGGATCGTATTCATTTCCCTCTTCAGTGTCCTTCTGTTGACCAATTCACCGACGTGGATGCGTGCGCGCGTTATGGCAGTTGCGATGCTTGCGTTTTTCGGGGGCGTCGCGGCGGGGAGTGCCGTTTGGGGTGCAATGGCAACGAAGATGGGACTTCAGCCCGCGCTGGTCTGCTCAGGGGCAGGCGCGGTCTTTAGCACAGCTCTCGGATTGTTCCTGCAGCTCCCAGGTGACGCAATCGATCTCACCCCATGGGTTCACTGGAGAGCGGCCGCCAACGAGGGCGGAGATTTAGCGGCCTCGGACTCGGGACCTGCTCTCGTTACCGTGGAATATGAGGTCTCACCCGAGCACGAAGAGCAGTTTTTGAAAGCGATGCGAAACTATGAGCGTATTCGCCGCCGCGACGGCGCCTATCGATGGGGGATTTTTCGGGATTTAGAAGCCCCAATGCGCTACGTCGAAGTGTTCCTCGTAGCATCCTGGGGAGAACACCTCCGGCAGCACGACCGAGTCACACGAGCCGACCAGGTGGTCGTGGACCAAGTTCGGCTTCTCTCCCGAAAGCCACCGACGATTCGTCATCTTATCAGCCCAGAACGGAATTCATAAGGTCCAAGGAGGACGAGGATGGGCGACGTGACGGCCGCAATTCTTGAATTGACCAAACCGAATCTGAAAAAAACGGCCTTTGGTGGCTCTTAATTATCCGATCAAGCCGGCCGGATTTGCCGCAACTTGTACTACGATTTCACTACGGTTGCGGCTGCCTCAATGTGGACGACCAATAACGGGTTCAACTCGAGACCCTGAGGATTGGGATTCCGACCAGGTCACACTCTGTGACCGCATGTGCAGGTATGGAAACTTGAAGTCGCAATTTGTGATTTCAAGATGAGGTGCCAATTGGGACCTCAAGAAAATAAGGGATGATGACCAAGACGCAAGCTATCGTACTGGCTGAAACAATCGAATCGCGCATTTTCTTGATTCGTGGCCACAAAGTAATGCTGAGCACACATCTGGCGGCGCTCTAGGGCGTCGAACCGCGCGCCCTGGTTCAAGCCGTCAAACGGAACCGCGAGCGCTTCCCCGCAGATTTCATGTTCCAACTTAGCGCGAAGGAATTCTCGAACTTGAAATCACAAATTGTGATTTCAAGTTGGGGCGGCGCGCGACGGGCCGCTCCCTATGCCTTCACCGAACAAGGCGTGGCCATGCTTTCCAGCGTATTGCGAAGCAAGCGCGCCGTACTGGTGAACATTCAGATCATGCGGGCGTTCGTAAAGCTACGCGAGATGCTCGCCACGCATCGTGCACTGGCTCG
>Ga0187783_10001052_pt1 | contig 20403 bp, 21 predicted proteins | sample 1015_SJ02_MP02_2_FD_132471 | JGI IMG/M metagenome (GOLD analysis project Ga0187783, IMG submission 132471) | Tropical peat soil microbial communities from peatlands in Department of Meta, Colombia - 1015_SJ02_MP02_20_MG | ecosystem: Environmental > Terrestrial > Soil > Wetlands > Peat | place...
GCCGATGGTCTCGCCGAAAAACGCCTTGGTGTTGTCGCGAACCGCGGACTTCCAGGCGTCGAGGTCATCGGGATCGACCCAGGTGAGCTCCACGCTCAGCTTGCGCAGCACGTGCTTGAACTGGTTCACCGTGCCGCCATAGAGCGCGGCGGACGAGACGACGTGATCGCCCGGTGTGAGGAGTGTGAAGAGTGCCGCCGCCTGCGCGGCCAACCCGCTGGCGAAGGCCACCGCGCCGCAGCCCCCCTCGAGGCTCGCCACGCGCTCCTCGAACACCGCCAGTGTCGGGTTCATGATCCGCGAGTAGGTGTTGCCGTACTCCTGCAGGTTGAAGTACGCGGCGGCCGCCGTAGGATCCTCGAACACGTAGCTGGTGGTCTGGAAAATCGGCACGGCACGCGCGCCCGTATTCGGATCCGGACGTTGACCGGCGTGAACCTGGCGGGTCTCGAAGCCGAAAAGACGTGACTGTTCCACGGACGCGGGCTCCCGGTGGCGCGGTGGATCGATCATAGGCCGGTACTGCGCGGCCTCCAATTGCAGCGCGCCGCTGCAGCGCGTCGCGGCTTTGTGCCTATAACCCGTAAATGACCGAGGTCGGGTGTTCCCGCTTGTACCCCCGTCGGGGCAGGCGTAGGCTCGGTCGGCCTGTACGCGTGCGAAGGCGGTTCTCAGAAGACCTTCCACAAACCTCAGGAGACAGGAAAATGGCCCAGGACAGTGTCAACAACGGTGTGAACATCGATGCGCTGCTGGCTGCACGGGAAGCGCTGAAGAACGCCCCCGAGGCCGCCAAATTCACCTGGCGCGCATCGTGCCGCTGGCAGAACGGCACCCATGCCACCTCCACCGTGGAGGGTTTCCACGGACTCGGGGATGAGCAGAGGCACAAGACCGAGTTCTCGTTCGAGACCGATCACCCGGAGGTGTTCGCCTCCGAGGACCACGGCGCGACCCCTGTCGAGCTGGTACTCGTCGGTCTCGCCAGCTGCCTGACGGCGGGCGTCGCCACGGTGGCGCAGAACCGCGGCATCCAGTTGCGCTCGGTCGAGGCGAAGCTCGAAGGCAAGATGAACCTCTACGGCATCCTCGGCATCGACAGCGACGTACGCAACGGCTACGACGACATCAAGGTCACCTTCCACATCGATGCCGATGCGTCGAAGAAGGACATCGAGGCACTCGTCGCCCAGTCGCAAAAGCGCTCGGCGGTGTACGACATCGTGACGAATCCGACCAACGTGACGGTCGAGGTCGTGTAGCGGGAACGCGCCGCCCGCGGCGGGGCTTGCCATCGAACAGCTCACGACGGTCGTGATCGGTGCCGGTCACGCCGGCCTTGCGATCAGCCGCGTCCTCGGCGAACACTCGATCGAGCATGTCGTCATCGAGCGGGGCGAGGTCGCGAACTCGTGGCGATGCGAGCGGTGGGACTCACTGCGCCTGCTGACCCCGAACTGGCAGTGCCGGCTGCCGGGCTACCCCTACCACGGCAGCGATCCCGACGGTTTCATGGGGATGCCGCAGGTGGTCGAGCGCATCGCGGGTTTCGCAGCGGCGATCGCCGCACCGGTGCGCACGCGCACCACCGTCAGCTCGGTGAAACGTAGCGATGGCGGCTATCAGGTGACGACCGACCAGGGTGAGATCTGCTGCCGCAGCGTCGTGCTGGCCACTGGTGCCGCCAACACTCCGCACGTGCCCGGCGTCCGCCGCGCCGTGCCGGAGCGCATCGAATGCTTCACGGCCTTCGACTATCACAACCCGCAGCGGCTGCCGGCCGGCGGGGTGCTGATCGTCGGTGCCTCCGCCACCGGCGTGCAGCTTGCCGATGAGATTCAGCGCAGCGGGCGCCCGGTGACGCTCTCGGTGGGTGAGCACGTGCGATTGCCGCGCAGCTACCGCGGCCGCGACGTGCTCTGGTGGATGGAAGCTTCGGGAGTGTGGAACCAGCGCTACGACGAAATCGACGATATCGAGCGCGCCCGCCGCCTGCCATCGCCGCAACTCATCGGCACACCCGAGCGCGCAACCCTCGACCTCAACGTGCTGCGCGCGGCGGGAGTCGAGATCGTCGGCCGACTGTCCGCGATCCGTGACGGCCGCGCGCTCTTCTCCGGCGGGCTGCGCAATCAGTTTGCGCTCGCCGATCTCAAGATGCAGCGGCTGCTCGATACCTTCGATGACTGGGAGCGCAGCCACCCGCTCGATGGTGCGGTGGCGCCGCCGGAGCGTTTCGCGCCGACGTGGGCACCGGCAGCCCCGCGGCTATCGCTCGACCTGCGCAGCGGAGAAATCCGCTCGATCGTCTGGGCCACCGGGTTTCGTCCGGACTATCGCTGGCTCGAGGTGCCGGTTGTCACTGCCAAGGGAGAACTGCGCCACGACGGCGGAGTCGTCGTCGATGCGCCCGGAATGTACGCGATCGGATTGCCGGTGTTACGGCGGCGCAAGTCGACCTTCATCCTCGGCGCGGAAGACGATGCCCGTGATCTCGTCGGGCACCTGGCGCGCTACCTCGATCGTTGTCAACGCACCGCGGCCAGCTTGTGAGCGGCATTCCTCGGGAAGCGCTCCATGACGAAATCGATGAAGGCGCGGATCTTGAGCGGTAAGTACCTGCGGCTGACATACACCAGATACAGCGAGCGCTCCTCGAGGGGATAGTCCGTGAGCACCGGTGTCAGTACTCCCTTGAACATCGGCTCCTCGAAGAACAATGCCGGCAGGGCTCCAAGACCGATGCCGGTCGCGACCGCATGGGCGACACCGATCATCGAGCGGTAGCGCACGACCACGCGCAGCGGAACCTCGATCTTTCCCTGCGGGCCCGCAAACGGCAGGGTCTCGAAATTGCCGACCGCCACGAAATCGTGGCTGGCGAGCTCCTCGGGCGACCTGGGAGCCGGATGATGCTTCAGGTATTCACGTGATGCTGCGATGAGTACCGGTATGGGCCGTACCTGGCGAGCGATGAGGCCCGCGGGGAGCGAGGTCTCGCGCGTCACCCGCAGGGCAAGATCGTAACCTTCCTCCACCAGGTCGACCAGCCGGTCTTCAAACGACACGTCGACCAGGATCTCGGGGTAGCGGCGACGAAACTCGGCGAGCTCGTCCGCCAGAAGCTGGCGAGCGAACCAGCTCGGACAGGTGATCCGCAGGGTGCCGCGGGGCGAGCTTCCGAGGGAGCCGAGCTCGAGCTCGGTGGCCTCCAGATCATCCAGGATGGTCTTGCAGCGCTCGAAGTAGACGCTGCCCGCCTCCGTGAGGCTGAGCGTGCGGCTGTTGCGATTGAGGAGACGGACCCCGAGCCGCTTCTCCACGTACGCCACGTGCTTACTCACCATTGCGGTGGAGAGGTCCATGCGCTCGGCTGCAGCGACGAAGGTGCCCGACTCGACTACCTGGCGGAACACCTTGATGCTGGTGAGCGTATCCACGCGCATAGTGTACGTCACGCCGTTGCTGTGCGACCGCGGGCGCATGCTCGCCGCTCATCCGGCCGGGGCGGTGTGCTGCTGCCAACCGCAGCCGCTCGCGAGCACGGCGATGACACCTGCGAGCATGCCGTTCAGGATGCGATGCTGTGCTGTGAAGACCATGCGGCGAAACTCCTCGACGAGAACTGCTTACGGCACAACTCCAGCGTAGGGGCGGCACCCGCACCCCACAATCGGCCGCGCGAAGATGCAGCGTTTCCCGCGAGTGAATGCCGCTTGCGAGCGAGCACGCGTCCGCGCGGGGGAGTCATCCGCGGGACACGAGGCGTGCAACCGCCACCTGCACGGTGGCGGCAGCGCGCCGGAGTTGGAATCACTGCGATGCGGCGAGGGGAAGCGCCTGCGGCTCGGGCGTCTCCCTGATGCGTTCGATCATCAGGTCGCGGAAAGTGCGGATTTTGAGTGGCAGGTACTTGCGACTGACGTACACGACGTACAGCGTCAACTGACTCAACGGAAAATCCGTCAGGACCGGCGTCAAGCGAGTCCTGAACTGCGGATCCTCGAACACAATGGCCGGGAGCGGTGCGAGGCCGATGCCGCTCGCGATGGCGTTGGCGACTCCGGCCGCCGATCGATAGCGCAGTGCCACTCGCACGGGGACGTCGATCTTGCCTTGCGGTCCGGTGAGCTGCACGGAGTTGAGGTTTCCGACCGCCACGAAATCGTGTCGCGCGAGCTCCTCGGGGGACCTCGGCGCGCCGTTACGCCTGAGGTATTCGTGGGAGGCGGCGATGTAGTAGGTCACCGGCCGTATCGGCCGGGCGATGAGGCCGGCGGGCAGCGCATCGGCCGACGTCACGCGGAAGGCGAGGTCATATCCTTCGTCCACGAGATCCACCATGCGATCGTCGAAGGAGACATCGACGATGACTTCCGGGTAGCGCCGCCGATATTCGGCGAGGTGCTCGGCCAGCCGCTGGCCGGGGGTCCAGCTCGGGCAGCTCACGCGCAGGTTTCCGCGCGGTGCGCTGCCGAGCAATCCGAGTTCGAGCTCGGTCTCTTCCAGGTCCTCGAGGATTGTCTTGCAGCGCTCGAAGTAGACCCTGCCCGGCTCAGTCAGGCTCAAGTTGCGGCTGCTACGATTGAGGAGTCGCAGACCGAGCCGCTGCTCGACGTTCATGACATGCTTGCTGACCATCGCCGTCGAGATGTCCAGCCGTTGGCCCGCGCCGACAAAGCTGCCCGATTCGACGACCTGGCGGAACACCTTGATACTGGTGAGCGTGTCCACATCGGGAGTGTATCGCGCGCCGCGCGCATGGCCCTCCCCCCAACGGTCGGCATCCCAACCCCCGAGCGAGAGAGTCCGGAGGGCGCCCGGACCTTCGCGCTGTGCTTACCAGCGAGGCGCCGGCGCAGGCCTTCTTGCCGACCCCAGCACGAACGAGGTTTCACCCTCCGCCTGCGCCTCGATCACGCCACCCGAGTCCCCGAACAGAGCGATCTGCTCCCAGTGAATCCGCTCGCCCTGCGGCAGCTGCAGACCGCCGCAGTCGACCGCCAGCCAGGTCACGTTGTGGCCTTCGGGCGGAGCGTAGCGGAAGGGCTGTCCGTCCCTGAGACGAACGTGAAGGCAGGTGGTGTCTGGAGGCGCGCTACGGACTCCGCTGCGCGCCCGCCCGTACTCTCCCAGGATGACTCTGACCGGGCCGTCCTCCTCGACCTCACCCGGCGCGACGATCTCGCTCGCCGCGGAGGAGTCCGGCACCATCGCGAGCTGCGCAATCCACAGCTGAAACACGCGCAGCGGCTCGCGCGAGATCGGTCCGCCTTGGTGCCAGGCGACACTTCCCGCACTCATCCATGCGTAACCGGCGGCGCGCACTTCGCCCTGCTTGCCGTTCGCATCCTCCAATGACAGCTCGCCGTTCAGCACCAGGGTCAGCGTGCGGATCCCGGACGGGGGGTGCATGCCGAAAAGAGGGCGTGCCCGCCCCGCGGCTTCGGCGTAATTGAGCAAAACGAACGGGTGACTCAGCTCACCGATGTCCCATGGAGTGATGAGACGTGTGATGGGCCCGTGCCTGCGGCCGTTTGCGAGCAACGCAATCCGGCGCGCCCCGGCGGGGATCAAGCCAGCGGCGCCCTGCGGGCGCAGCGACTCACGGTATGAAGCAGCCATGGCTCCTGGACATGAGAGTGCAGTCAACCTCCTGGCGCTCACGGTAGGAGCGGCAGTCGGGAGAAGCAATTGAGCGGTGGGCGAAAGCGGTCCCCTCTCCGATGAGAGAGTCCGGACACCGCCTTGCGGGAGAGCCGAGGTTTACTCCAGAGAAATGCAGCATCTACGGTGTCTGCCTCGTACTCTACTGCCCGAGCAGGTAGCGTTTGCCTATCGGATTAGCGAGGCAGTCAGATGTTTGCGCATACGGGGTATAGGCCATTATGGCCGGTGATTTTCCTGCTCCCCTGGTTGTTGCTGGGGATTGCATACCTCGTCGAATCGATCCTTCGTCGGCGCTCGGGTGCAGCCGCCCTGCAGCGCCTGCACGGGACGATCAGGAGTGCGCCACGCAGCTCAGCGCGCGCCGACAACGACCGGTTGGGTAAAGCATGAGGGCCGCGCGCCAACGCCGTCGTCCGCAGCACCGCAGGTGGGTACTCGGCTGGGCTTTTCTCGCGGCCGCGCGCCTCGCGCTCGCTGATCCCGCGGCTGAGGAGTCGCGCCCCTGTGACGCCGCGCACCCACAAGAAGCCAAGGCGGTAGCTGACGTGCTCTATGAGAAAGGCGAGTATCAGCGCGCCGGCGAGTGTTACCAGGCGGCGGGCGACGCGTCGGCGGCACAGCTTGCTTTCCTCAAGGCGGTCGGACCCAACAGCGAAGCGAATGCCCGAGCCTTGAACGACCAGCAGCAGGCGGCGAAGGCGTTACTCGCCAAGTTGCACAGCGCACTCCGCAGCGGTGATCGCTGACAGGCACTCTCTCGATGAGGCTCCATGCCGCCTCGAATCGGCTCTAAACTGCCGGCCAGGTGAGCAGCGCATCAGTACCGCGCTGGTATCGCGGCATGCCGGTCATTAGCGCGCCCGCCCGCGGGCTCCGCGATCTCACGGAACCGGGTCAGGTCCCAGGATGCTGCGGTTGACCGTCGCGTGACGCGCGCCTTCGCGTCGCTCGGTGCGGCGCAGGATGCCGGCCACCGCCTTGAGCAGCGCCGCCGCGCGCTCGAGCTCATTGCGCGTCTCGACCCCCGTGACAGTGAGGCCGGGGATGCGATCAACGATGGCTGCGACTTCGTCGGAGGCCGTTGCGACCTCGAGCCAGAGCGACTGCGCCGCCGGGTCCATCTTGGCGCCGCTCGAAACAACGGTGCTCATGCGCGCGGAACTTCCCCCCGAGTGCTGTGCGCGGTCTTACCGCTTCAAGCGGGCGTGACCGATCCTTCGTAGGGTGCGCATCTTGGCGCGGAGCTGACAACCGTTGCAAGCCCTTGACGGCAGAGCGGCCTCTCGTGCAGGCCGCTCGCCCGAAGCCACGAGGCTGCAGCTGAGCCTGCTCCGCTCAGCGGCAGCTTGCGCGCTCGCAGAACCTCTCTCGTGTTGGTGTCTTGCGGCAAGCGGCAGCGGTGCTCCCGATCCGGCGCTCATGCCGGGAGTCTCCTCTGAATGCACTAAGCAATCTGGATTAAGAATCCCGACTATCAAATTCCGCATTTCAGCGCGCATTAACTACGAATCTCCTTGCTAAGGCGGGTGCAGGAATGCATATTGCGTAATGAAGCCGCAGAGGCTGCGGCACGGGAAGCGTTCGGTCCGCGACGACCGATGGTCCATCGAGCGGAGGGGGGCGATGGTGATGCGATCGGTAGTGCGCGGCTCTTCGGCATTCGGACTTGGCGGATTCATCGGCCTCACCCTCACCGGCTATCCGACGGCCGCGCTCGCGGACGACCAGGGGGGCCTTCAGGAGGTGGTGGTCACCGCCACCAAGACCGGTGAGACGAATGCGCAGTCGACGCCGCTTTCACTTGCCGTATTCAGCGCCGATGAGCTCGCGCAGCATGCGATCGTCGACGTAACCGGGATCGTCGCTAACACCCCGGGACTTGAGCTCACAGACCTCGGCGGCTACTCGCAGCTGTTCATCCGCGGCGTTGGCTCGAACACCGTCTACGTAGGGTCTGACCCGAGCTCGACGATACATATCGACGGTGTCTACCAGGCACGGCCGCTGACCTTCACCACCGATTTTCTAGACGTCGACCGCGTGGAGGTGCTCAAGGGTCCGCAGGGGACCCTGTACGGTCGCAACTCGGTCGGCGGCACGATCAACGTCATTTCGCTCGCGCCGTCCGAGCAGGGAACCGGCGCAGTGCAGGTCTCCGGCGGAAACTATGGGGAGTTCGGCCTGCAGGCTTACATCAGCGGACCGATAGACGACTCGGGGATCCGTGGCAGTCTCGCGGTGAGCCGCCTGACGCACGACGCCTATCTCGAGAACGTCTCGACCGGCGGCGATCTCGAGAACGCCGACCACTACGCGGTACGCGGGCAGCTGCTCTTTCCCCTCGGCAGCGAGACTACGCTCACGCTGCGGGGAAATTACGCTTATGCCGCCGATGCACTCGGTGGCGATCCGAAGCTCCTGGCAGCAGACGGAGTAGCCCTCGATGACTCGGTGCTCGGGGACTACTTCAAGATCTCGGAGAATGGTCCCGGCATCGCGCATTCGACGCTGAAGCTCTACGGCTTCAACGCGGATCTCGTTTTTCGGCCGAGCAACGACCTGACCATCCGATCTCTGACCGCGTATCAGTCCTTCAGCGACTCGCTCGGCTTCGATGCCGATGCGAGCAGTCTCAACATCATCTATACCAATGAGCCGTCCGTGCGTCAGCACCAGATCAGCGAGGAGCTGAACGCCAACGGCATCTGGGGTGCCCTGACTTACGTCGCAGGCGCCTACTGGTTCACCGAGAACGATGCCGAGCCGCTCTACGTGGTGCTGCCGAGCTTCGGCGTGACGGATGCCAACCTCGGCAAGGTCGTCGATGAGTCGGGAGCGCTCTACGGGCAGGCGGAGTATCACTTTACTCCGAAATTCTCGTTCGTCGCCGGCTTGCGCTACACACGCGAGACCAAGGACTACGATCAATCCAACATGTATCACGCCTCGGGGTCACTGGATCCCGAGGAGGTGCTCGAGGCGCCGGTGCTCGGGCCGCCCGCCTTCCCCCCGCCGTTCGCCATCAGCACCTCGAGGACCGACAGTGCCTGGACGCCGAAGTTCGGCCTCAACTACCGCCCGGAGGAAAACATTCTCGCCTATTTCGCCGCCACCAAGGGATTCAAGAGCGGTGGCTATGATTTCGGCTCGCCGACGGCCGCCTATGCGACGCAGGGCTACAACCCCGAGTATCTGTGGGACTACGAGCTCGGCTTGAAGTCCGACTGGCTGAATCACCGCTTGCGCATCAACGCGGACGTCTTCCTCTACGACTACACCAACATGCAGGTGGAGGTGTTCGTTCCCCCCGCCAACGCCATTACCGAGAACGCCGCCACCTCAAAGATAAAGGGTGCCGAGCTCGAGGTGGTTGCGCGTCCGATTCCGCAGTTCGATATTCACGGCACCCTGACCTATCTGCACGCGCGTTATACCGATTTCCCGAACGCCTACGTCACCGGCTTTGGTACCTTCGACGCCGCCGGGCAGGCGTTGAATTATGCCCCTGACTGGTCGTTCATCGTCGGCGCCACCTACAACTTCGATCTGTTCCCCGGGCACGGTTCGGAGTTCGCCGGCCTCGATTACAGCGGACAGTCGACCGAATATTTCACGCCCGCCAACAACGGCGTAGGCGCGGTGACCGGTTACCTGCAGCAACAGGGACCCTATCAGGTGCTCGGGGCACGGCTCGGCTGGAACAGCCCTGACAACCGCTGGAACGTATCGGTGATCGGCCTGAACCTCACGAACCGACAGTACGTGACCGGCACGGTGGACTACACCGTACGCATTGCGGGGCGCCCCGGCGATCCGCGTACGGTGCGCGGCCAGTTCACGTACAGATTCTAGGCGCGATGGCGCGCGAGCCCGACGGTTATCCGCTCAGCGCGGCGCGGTGGCTGCGGCCGCCACCTCGCTGCAGACCTTGAACAGGCGGCTGCCACGCGGATAGCCCACGTACTGTGTAAGGAAGGTGGCCAACGCCGGCAGCTGAGCCGGGTTCAGCTCACCGCGCCGTAGCGCGCAGCGCAACTGCAGTGCGAGAGTGCTTTCCTCACCCTGGGCCGCGAGCACCCCGATGATGAGCAGACGCCGCGCGGCAATCGTGAGCGCGGGATCGCTCCACAGCGCGCTGAAGAGCGTCTCCAGCATGTAGTCGATGAACGGTGAGGCACCCGCCGGCGGCAGTGCGCCGAGCTCGCCCCCGTACACCTCGGCGAATTTCGCCTCACCCTGGGTGCGGTCGTAGTGATTCATGACAATGTCCGTGAGTGGTCCTGGTGAAGGAAGACGGCCTCGATGATCTCGGCCACACGTTCGGTCGCAGGTAGCGCCAGCTGCAGTGCATCTGCGCTCGCGAGGGCGGCCGCAAGATCCTTCCGCGCGAGTGCAGCGAAGGGCGCAAACGCCTGTCGCAACGTCTGCGCGCCGGTCGCGGCGAGCCTGGTGCGATTCGCGAGGAACGCCTCCATCTGCGCGGTCACGACCCCGTTGCTGCGGCCCACCTCCCCGAGCAGTGCAGGATCGAGGCCCCCGGCGCGAGCCAGGCGATCGGCCTCGTGGACCGCCGCAAGTGCTGCATACGCCATCAGGTTGTTGCACAGCTTCAGCAGGATGCCGGCGCCTACCGGCCCGGCGTGAATCAACTTCTTACCGGAGCTCATGAACAGCGCGCGGCAGCGCTCGATCACGGGCGGCTCGCCGCCGACCATGTAGGTGAGAGTCGCCGTTTCTGCGGCTGCCGCTCCTCCGGTGACGGGCGCATCGATCAGGTGGACACCGTGATCGTGCGCTGCGCGCGCCCAGCGGAGGATCGCGGCCTGCGTGACGGTACTGTGCACGGCAATGACACTGTCCGGCGCCATGTGTCCGAGCAGTCCCGACTCGCCGTGCAGCAGCGCGTTGACTTCGGTCTCATCGCGCACACACACGCCGACGATGCCGCAGTGCGCGGCGATCTCGCGTGCATCGGCGGCGGGACGGGCACCGCGGGCGGTCAGTTCCGCCACCGGCGCCGCCGCGAGATCGTAGACCCAGAGCTGCTCGCCGAGTTTCAGCAGCTGCAGCGCCATGGGCCGGCCGATGTTGCCGAGTCCGATGAAACCCACGCTCATGCGGGTGGACTCCAATCGGACTCGAGCCTCTTGGGCGTCGGCGTGCAGGGGCGCAGCTCCACGAACTCCGGTGCTGCGCCAGGCGGAAACTCGAAGCATGCCGCGATGGCCTCGCCGACCGTCCGGGTTTGGAGCGCCCCATCGAAGTGGGGTCCCTTGGTCAGCCAGTCCGTCATGGCTTCCTTGAGAGCTTCCGGGTCGAAGTTGGCGACGCTCCCGGTGGCGGTGGCGCCCGGGCTGAACACGGTCACCATGATGCCATCGCGCTTGAGCTCGTGCCGCAGCTCACGGGAGAAGTGCTCGAGTGCCGCCTTGCTGGCGGAGTACAGCCCGAGATGGGAGAACTCGTTCTCGTGGCGGACAGTCGAGGAGGAGACGTTGACGATGCGGCCGCCGCCGCTCCCGCGCAGGTGCGGGATCGCCGCCTGGCAGGTGAAGACCGCGCCGAGGAAATTGAGATCGATCAGGTTGCGCACCTCGGCTTCGGGCATGAGCTCGATCCGTCGCGCGAACTGGAAGCCGACGTTGTTCACCAACCCGTCCAGCCGTCCGAACGCGCTCACCACCGTCGCCAGGGCCGCGCCGATGGCGGCCCGGTCACACACGTCGGCGACCACGGCGAGTGCACGCGGCGAGCTCAGTGCGGCCACCGCCGCCTCCAGCGGAGCTCGCGTGCGGGCGAGCAACGCCACCCGCGCGCCACGCTCGAGGAGGCTCGTGGCGACGGCCAGACCGATGCCCCGCGAGGCCCCGGTTACCACGATCACCCGGTCATCGAGAGAGGCATCGCGCATGTACGTGACCCTCACGCACGCATCCAGTGGCCACCGTCGACGTTCATCACCAGCCCGGTTACCCAGGCCGCATCGTCCGACAGCAGGAACATCAGCGCCGGCAGCAGATCCTGCGGCGTACCGAGGCGGGATATGGGCATTTGCGCGACCATGCCCTTCAGGTACTCCTCCGGTACCTTGGCTCTCAGTGCTGGCGTATCGGTCGGGCCCGGCGCTATCGCGTTCACGCGAATGCCTTTCGGCGCCAGTTCGCGTGCCAGCACGCAGGTGATGCCGTTTACCGCCAGCTTGGTAAAGGAGTAGTAGTCGTTGTGCATCCAGGCGGCGGTCGAGGACTGGTTGACGATGGCGCTGCCGCTTGCCATGTAGGGCACGCAGGCTCGCGTCATGACGAGCGCTCCGAGCATGTTCACATCAACCACCTTGTGCAGGTAGGCGAGATCCACCGTCAACAGCGGGGTGAAGTCGAGCGTGCCGAAGAGCGCCGCGTTGTTGACGAGTCCGTGAATCTCGCCGTAGCTGCGCGCCACTTCCGCGGCGAGCGCCTTTGCCGAAGGCTCGCTCGCCACGTCAACATGCACGAACAGCGCTTCGCCGCCGCTTGCACGGATGTCCTCCGCCACGCGCCTGCCTTGAACGGCGTCGATGTCCGCGACCACCGTGCGGCAGCCGGCTGCCGCGAGGCCGCGCGCGTAGCCCGCACCGATCCCCTGCGCCGCGCCTGTCACCACGATCACCCGCCCGGCCAGTTTCATCGCTGGCATCACCCTCAGCCCGGCACCGCCACGGTCTTCAGCTGCAGATACTCCTCGAGCCCCGCCACGCCCATTTCGCGCCCGATGCCGCTTTGCTTGTAGCCGCCAAAGGGCGAGTCGGGGGCGAAGAAATTCGCGCCGTTCACGTTCAGGGTGCCGGCGCGAATGCGACGCGCCAGCGCGAGCGCGCGCGCCGGGCTGCCGATGATGGCGCCCGACAGCCCGTAGATGGAGTCGTTGGCGATGCGCACGGCATCCTCGTCGTCTGCGTAAGCGATGACCGCAAGCACCGGACCGAAGATCTCCTCCTGGGCGATGCGCATGTCGTTAGTCACGTCCGCAAACAGGGTGGGTTCAACGTAGTAACCGCGCTCGAGGTGGGCCGGGCGGCCGCCGCCGCAAACGAGCCGCGCGCCCTCACGCTTGCCGAGCTCGATGTACTCCAGCACCCTCGCCAGCTGCCGCTCGCTGATCAGCGGGCCCATGATCTGGCCCGGCGCGAACGGATCGCCGTAGGGCAACCGGGCGAACGCCGTTCTGAGGAATTCGACGCCTTCGGCGTAACGGCGCCGCGGCAACAGCAGCCGGGTCGGAATCGCGCAGCCCTGACCGGCGTGGTAGCAGACGGCAAACCCGGCCAGCAGCGCCGTGTTGAAGTCCGCATCATCGAGCACAATGGTTGCCGACTTGCCGCCGAGCTCGAGAAACACCCGCTTCACGGTTGACGCCGCATTGGCCATGACGCGCCGACCGGTGGCGGTCGAGCCGGTGAAGGACACCATGTCCACCCGTGGGTCGGCCACCAGTTGCTCGCCGATGCTCGCCCCGTCGCTCGATGTCAGCACGTTGAGTACGCCCGGCGGCAGGTCGGTCTCCTCAGCCGCGACGCGGCCAATGAAGGTCGCCGTCCAGGGCGTCTCCGGCGCCGCTTTGAGAATCACGGTGCAGCCCGCTGCCAGCGCCGGTGCGATTTTCGCCATGTTGATCTGGAACGGAAAGTTCCAGGGCGTGATCGCTGCCACGACACCGGCCGCCTCGCGCCACAGCAGCCGCTTGCTGGGCACCCCCATGTGATGCGTTACCGACAGCTCGCTTTCCCACGCGTAGCGTGGCAGGAGCTCGAGGTAGTAGTCGAGGATCGCGAGGGGACCCGCACCCTGCGGGCCGTCGGCCGTGATCGTCATCGTGGCGCCGGCCTCGGCGACGATCTGCGCATAGAGCTGCTGCGCCTGGGCGCGCAAGCCATCGCGCAGCTGCGTGAGGCACCGCTGGCGCAGCGCGCGGTCACGCGGCCAGTCGGAAGCGTCGAATGCCCGGCGGGCTGCGGCGATCGCGGCCGCCGCGTCGTCCGCACCGGCATCGGCGACCGTGCCGAGCGTCTCTTCGGTGGCCGGGTTGATGTTGGCGTAGGTTCTCCCGGAGCGTGCTGCCGTGAGCTGCCCGGCGATCAGCAGCCGGCTCTCACCCTGCACCGGTGCCCCCAGCGTCATGGCCTGGCGCTCGGCGGGGCGAAGCGTGCCGGCAGGCGAGTGAAGCCGCGGACGTTGGGATTATGCGCGCGCTCGAGACCGGTGACGTCGATCTCGTACTCCGGCAGCAGACGCAGCAGTTCCTCGAACACTACTCGTGTCTCGAGGCGCGCGAGGGCGGCACCGATGCAGGCGTGGACGCCGTAGCCGAAAGCCAGGTGATCCCGCGAGCCGCGCCGGACGTCGAACACCTCGGGGTTCTCGAACCTGTCTGCGTCGCGGTTCGCGGAGATGACGCACAACCCAACCCGGTCACCCTTGCGCAGCAGCTTGCCGCGCAGCGTCACGTCCTCGGCCACCCGCCGCACGAGAATTTGCGATGAACCGTCGAACCGCAGCGTCTCTTCGATCGCCTTGGGGATCAGGCTGGCATCGTTCACCAGCCAGCGGCGCTGCTGCGGATGTTCCCACAGGCGGTACGCCATGTTGCCGATGAGCTTCGTGGTCGTCTCGTTGCCGGCGATGGCGAGCAGAATCAGATTGCCGACCAGTTCGGCGTGAGTCATGAGACCTTGCGTCTGTGCCCTGAGCATCGCGCCGAGCAGCTCGTCGTCGGGGGGCTCCTGTGCATGCTTCGCAACGTGCTCCTCGAAGTACTGCGCGAGGTTCATATATCCGGCCACGTTACGTGCGGCGAGGTCGGTCTGCCTGTCCTCGCGGGCGATGAGGTCGTCGGCCCAGCCGCGCACCCGATCGCGGTCTGCGGGCGGCACGTTGATCAGGATGGCAATCACGTCCATCGGCAGATAGCAGGCGAGATCCGCCACGATGTCCAACCGTCCGCACGGCAGGTGGGGCGAGAGCAGCTCGAGCGTGCGGGCGCGGATGAAGTCTTCGAGCCGCCCCAACGCCGCCGGCATCATCAGCGGCGCGAGCACGCTGCGTTGACGCGTGTGCTCGGGCGGGTCGCTGCCGATGAAAAGCGGATACGGCAACTTCTCGTTGGCATCCTTCTCCAGCGCCACCGCGCCGCTGCTGATGAAGGTCTTGTGGTCGCGAAACGCCCGATGCACATCGTCCCATTTGGTGAGCAGCCAGAAGCCACCCGGCTGGTAGTAGTACACCGGGTCGTGTTCGCGCGCAGCGCGGTAGTAAGGATAGGGGTCCCAGTGGAAGCGGTGATCGTAGGGATCGAGGACGACCCGCACCGCAGGCTGGCGAGCGTCGCTCACAGGATGGCTCCCCCATCGGCAGGAATGACGCAACCGGTAACGTAGGAGGCCTGCTCCGATGCCAGGAAGGCCACGATGTTGGCCGCCTCCTCGCCGCGCCCCGGGCGCCCCAGGCGGATGCAGGCCATGAGGCGTTCCATCAGCGCGCGTGTCGGTGCAGCCTCGGGTCCGGTCATCGCGGCCGTATAGGCCCGCGCCTGCGCGAAGCTGTCGGCAAAACCACCGATCCAGCCGATCGCCACCGCGTTGGCGCGTATCCCGTTGGCCGCTTCCTCGGAGGCGATCTGGCGCACGAGAGACTCGACGGCCGCCTTGGGTATGGCGGAGAGGCCGTCCGTGTCGAGCGTGCGGTGGTTGGCCATGGTGACGCAGGCGGTAAGGGAACCGCCACCGCCTGCCTCGAGTAGCGGAATGGCGTGATGAAAAAGACTGAAACAACCCAGGGCATCCGCCTGCAAGTGCCGCCACAGGGTGGCCGGCGGCATCTCGCGGACTCTGAGAAAGGGAATGGCCGGCCCGGCGCAGTAGATGACGCTATGCAAGCAGCCGAATTGCCGTGCGCACTCACCGAGGGTCCTCTCGATCGCGGCGGCATCCTCGAGATCGAGCGCTTGTGCCCGGGCCCGCGCTCCCGCGCGCAGCAATTCGTCCACCACCGCGGTGGCGCGTGCGACGTTCGTCCGGTAGGTCACGACCAGCGGCACGCCGGCGAGTCCCAGGCGGCGTGCCACGGCGGCGCCGATGTTACCGCAGCCCGCAACCAGGGCGCCGCCGCGCGGAAAGCTCAGGCGTATTGCCGCTGTCTCGTCGGCGTTCACGGCATGCAAAAACATTTCGTACGTAATGTTTTTCTGCACGCCAGTGTAGCTCGCTTTTGCCACCCTGGTGTATATTTTTGCCCACTCCCATGAGCGCGACGGCAACTCGCTCGCCGGGTCGGCAGGCACGGAAGGCCGAGCGTACGCAGTCGCGGCTGATCGACGCGACGCTCGCACTGGTCCGCGAGCGCGGCTTGCCCGCCGCAACCGCGCAGCGAATTGCCCGACGCGCGGGCGTTACCTGGGGCGCCGCGCAGCATCACTTTGGCTCGAAGCCGGCCCTCCTTGAGGCCATCCTGGCGCGCGCCTACGTGCGCTTCATCGCCATCATGGGAGAGCCAGCGCTGCGCCGCGGCTCGCGCGAGGCGCGCGCGCGCCTTTTCGTCGACCGCATGTGGCAGCACTACCAGGGTGATTACTATCGCGTGTCGCTCGAGATTCTGCGGGCGACACGGGCCGTGGAGCAGCGGCGCCTGCGGGCGTGGGAGCGTCGTCAGGGCCGCGCCCATTTGACCGTGGTACGGCAGGTGTTCCACGAATCGCATCTGAGTGATGTGCGGCTGCGTGAAGCACTGACCTTCACGCACTGCTGTCTCACCGGGCTCGCGATCGAGCACCTCTTCGAAAGAAAGGTACAGCACACCGCGCGTTATCTGCGGCGCATCGCCCGGGCACTCGAGCAGATGCTGGCGGGGCGCTGACTCGGACGGGCAGCGTGACCTCGGACCGTGCAGGCCGATGGGGAACGCGGTGGGCTGCCGCTGCGCTGCCTGCGTAGAATGGCGCTGGGTGTTTCGCCAGGTTTCCGGGCCGCAGCGAGCCTGGGTTCGAGAGGAGCTCCACGTGAACCACCAGCGGCTTGGGTCCTACGGTCCGCAGGTCTCCGTCATCGGTCTCGGAACCATGGGAATGTCCGACATGTACGGGACGGCAGACCGCGCGGAGAGCATCGCCACCATCCATGCAGCGCTCGATGCGGGGATCACGCTGCTCGACACCGGGGACTTCTACGGCATGGGCCACAACGAGATGCTCCTCGGTGAGGCCCTCAAGGGCCGCAATCGCGGGGGGTGGCAGGTCAGCGTCAAGTTCGGCGCGCTGCGCGGGCCGGGTCCCGGGGAGTTCAACGGCTACGATTCGCGACCCGCCGCCGTGCGGAATTTTCTCGCCTACTCCATGAAGCGGCTGGGTGTCGACTACATCGACATCTATCGTCCGGCGCGACTCGACCCCGGCGTGCCCATCGAAGACACCATCGGTGCGATCGCGGATCTCATCAAGCAGGGGTACGTGCGCTATGTGGGCCTCTCGGAGGTCGGTGCGAACACCCTGCGCCGCGCTCAGGCCGTTCATCCGATCGCCGATCTGCAGATCGAGTACTCGCTGATCTCGCGCGGCATCGAGCGGGAAATACTTCCCACCTGCCGCGAGCTGGGTATCGGTATCACAGCCTACGGCGTGTTGTCGCGTGGCTTGATCAGCGGGCACTGGCAGAGAGGCGGCGCGAAGGGAGATTTCCGCTCGCACTCACCCCGCTTTCAGGGCGCGAATCTCGATAACAACCTCGCGCTGGTCGAGAAGCTGCGGGCGGTCGCCGACCGCATCGACGTCTCGGTCGCTCAGGCGGCGATCGCCTGGGTCATCGCGCGGGCAGCCGCTCAGCAAGCCTCGATCGTTCCGCTGATTGGCGCGCGCCGCCGCGATCGACTGGCCGAGTCGCTCGGCGCGCTGCGCGTGGCGCTGTCGAAGGAACAGCTCGCGGAGATCGAGCGGGCGATCCCGCCGGATGCGGCGGCGGGCGAGCGCTATCCACAGGCCCATCTCGCGCACATGGATAGCGAGCGCCCACACTAGCTGCGGGTTCTTGCTCTTCATGGTGAAGGCGATCATGAGCGGCCGTGGGAAGGAGGTCGTCGATCTCGCGCGAACGAATCTGTGGCGGTGAGAGCGGGGAGGGCGGCCGCTACGGCCGGGATCACCGAGCGAGCGGGATGCGTTCGCCCTCCATGCCGCGAAACTCGACAAACGAGGTCATCCGTTTCCACAGGAAGTCGCCATAGTGGAACGGCGCGAAACAGCTCGGTGAGTCGATCGGCAGCGGCGCGATGATCGCATCGGCGCGGGCTTCATAGAAGAACGGGATGGAATAGCGCTCGACGCCCGAGCCGAGCACGCGGTGCTCCGTTGCACGGATCCGACCGTTGGACCACTGCTCGAGCACCTGGCCGAAATTCACGACCAGTGTGCCCTCGAGCGGTGGCACATCGATCCAGCGGCCGTCGCGCGCGCGGGCCTGCAGTCCGCCGACACCATCCTGAGCCAGCAGCGTGACGAAGCCCGAGTCCGTGTGGGGCGCGCCCACGAGATAGCGGCGCGCCGGCAGCGCGTCTACCCACACGGCAGGATCGGTCACTGTCGAGAGCTCGGCAGGATCCCGCGGCGGATAGCGTATCAGTCGCAAGGTCGATAGCCCGCGGCGGAATGAGTCATCGAAATATTCCTGGGGAAGCCCGAGGCTGCGTGCCAGAGAGCACATCAATGCCTCCGCCACCCGCTCCATCGCCACGTAGTAGGCAGCGACCGCAGCGCGCCAGCCCGGGAGACAGTCATCCTCCGGGAGTGGACTGCGCTCGCGCAGCGGGTCGCCGGGTGGCGCGGTGTCGGGTCCATGCGCGACGTCGCCGCCGATATCGATGCCCTCTTTGGAGGTCAGATTTCCCGGCTGTAAAGGAAACCAGCCGCGGTAGATGTTCCGGTTTTCCGGCGCAAACTTCCGCCGGTAGAGGCGGCGCTTCTGATCTTCCGCCAGAGCAAAGATCGCAAGGAGACGGGCTCTCCCCATCGGTCCGACGATCGGATCCCCCGGCAGGCCATGGATACACACGAATCCGCTGTCCCACGCTGCCGCGGACAGCGCCCGATCGGGCGCCCGCCAGGCATCCGCATCAGCCTCGAACAACGGGCTGACGTCGACGATCGGAATCACACCGGCCTCCGCTTGGCCTTCGGTGCCTGCTCAGAAGAACCGCTCCCTGAAGGCCTGATAGCGCCGACGGGAGACCCCCACGATTTGCGCAAATTTCGCTTCCTTACGCAACGATTCCAACAAAGGATCCGTCACGAGATAGGGATACGGGAAGAATCCCCCTTCGACGCTGCCTCGCAGGACGCGCAGCGCGGATGCGGTGTCGCCGGATCTCGAGTCCATCGGTCTCGCGGTGTGAGGTGGCATAGCTCACGGTCTTACTGATGCGCGTATATATATAAAGAGGAGTCGAGCTCGAAGGCGCGATCGAAGTTCCGGGCGGCTCGATTCTAATCCCCCGCTGTGCTGTCTCTTGGCAAGCTTTCCGGTGAGACCCAGGTCTCATATTGCAGCATCTGTCGACCTGGGTGTGGCTCCTCAGACATGGGCGTGTGAGAGGCATCGTGTTCACCATAAGCTGAAATTCTGATTATTGCCAAATGTGTATAGCCGACTAGAGGCGGGTCCTCGTCCGCCGCCCGCAAGCCGCAGGCTTTGTGAGTGGCGTCACAGCACATTAGGCACGTGTTCAAGACACATTCCCGCCGGGATCGCTGGGCGCGTGCCCTTGCGCAAGTTGTTGAGTGCTTGGTCGCTCGCACATGCGTTCCTGACACGTTAAGCCCGGTCGCAGGCATCCCCCCGCATCGAAGTAAGCGGCGCTGGCACGCGCTTGCGTTGTCCATTGGGGCGCTGTTTTTGCACCTGGGTGGTGGCAACGCGTGGGCCGCGACCTGCGGTGTAGCTACAAGCGGCGGAACTGCGCCCGCGGACTGGGCTACCTACTGTTGGCTCGACTTCAGCAGCTACAGCGATGCTCTCGCACGATCGCCGGGCGGTCAGTCCTTCACCTTTACGCTCCAGGACGGCTCGACTCTGAGCTTCATCGCGACGGTTACCTCCACCGCCGCTACCGCACTGGTTCCGGTCGCCGTGCCGTCGTGGTCGGGCGCCGCGGTCGGCAACACCGCATTCCTCGGAATCCCCGGGAAGCCGGTGCTCTATACGGCGACCAACGGCTCCACGGTTAGTGTCACTTTCTCAGCCATCACCCTCGCGCCGCCGCCCGGTGTTACGGCCGGAGCCACCTATTCGTTTGTCGCCGCCGATGGTGAATCGACCAATCAGGGAGAGTCGCTGTCGTGGACGACCAACGGCTCCAACTGGGTTGTGCTCGACCAGGTTCCGCCGATCACCGGCAACAACTATCCGACGATCACCAATACCGGGACTACCTTCACCGAAACCGGGGTTCCCGGCACGGTCGGCGCTTACATCGTCGGCTCGCTCAATCCGACTCAGGTGACTACGGTACTGGTCGCAGGCGGCTTGCAAGGGTCGATGTTCGCGGTGCGTTACTCGACCATCTCCCTCAACAAAGTGCTCGCTGCAGGCCGCGCCAACCCGGCCGACCAGTTCTCCTACAAGATCACTGCAACCGCCTCCGGGACGACCCTGGGAAGCGCCACTTCGACCGGCACCGGTAACGGCCCGTTCAGCACCACGTCCTCGTTCCTGACGAC
>Ga0187783_10001053_pt1 | contig 20400 bp, 19 predicted proteins | sample 1015_SJ02_MP02_2_FD_132471 | JGI IMG/M metagenome (GOLD analysis project Ga0187783, IMG submission 132471) | Tropical peat soil microbial communities from peatlands in Department of Meta, Colombia - 1015_SJ02_MP02_20_MG | ecosystem: Environmental > Terrestrial > Soil > Wetlands > Peat | place...
CCCGCGAGGCATTGGACTGCGAGCGCGCGGCATCGGAAGTCGCTGTTGCCGCGGCGCGCGACTTGGTCCTCTACGAGAGCGAAGGCTGCATGTCGCTGCGCGCGCTGTTCGTCGAACGGGGCGCAGCAGTTTCGCCCGAACGTTTCGCCGAGATTTTCGAATGCGCGATACGCGATGCCGCCGTCGAATATCCCCCGCGAGCCGAGCGGGCAGAGGCGCTGACGCTCGCCGGGGCCCGCGATTTAGCGCTCTTTCGCGGCGGTGCGGAGCGCGCGCGTTCGCAGCGCGACGCCGGCTATCTCGTCGTGCTGGAGCCACCGATGGAGCAGCCGCCGCTCTTTCTGCCGCGAGCGATCGCCCTACACGCAGTGGACGAGCCGTCACAGGCCGCGCGTTACCTGCAGCGCCACGCCATTTCGCTCGAAGCTCTAGCCGTGACGGTTCCCCGCCGCGATCTGTTCGAGCTGGCCGAACTTACGCGCGCCGCTCGTATCGCGCGCTTCGGAAGCCTCCAGGTTCCGCCGTTGAGCAGCCGCCACGGAGGCCGTCCGCGCATTGCCGAGTTCGTACGCTGGATCGTCGACGAAACGTGAGCGCTTTAACTGCGCGCAACACGACGTTGGCAAAGCGGCTTGCGGCCCGCGAGTCGCGCAACGTGACGTTTCTGACCGACGGGTTCCCGGCGTTTTGGGAAACGGCCAGCGGCGCCACAGTCGTAGACGTTGACGGAAACGAGTACATTGAATGCACCGCCGCCTTTGGAGTTGCCAACGCGGGCCACTGCAACGCGCGGGTCGCCGAGGCCGTCGCGGATCAGGCGCACCGGTTAATTCACGGCATGGGCGACGTTCACCCAACTGCGGTGCGGGTCGAGCTCTACGAGCGTCTCGCAGCGATCCTCCCCGCCGAGTTGAACGCGGCATTTCTCGCCACGACGGGATCGGAAGCCATCGAGACGGCGCTCAAGAGCGCGATCCTCGCAACCGGCAAATCTCGCTTTGCCGCGTATCGCGGCGGATATCACGGTCTTTCGATCGGTGCGCTTGCCGTCATCGGCATCGAGCGTTTTCGCGCTCCCTTTGCCGGCGCGTTAGCCTGCGAACCGGTGCTGCTCGATTTTCCGCGCGCGGGTGTCGAGGACGCGCGCGAGGCCGGCGCACGCGCGCTCGCGGCGCTCGAAGCGCATCGCAATCTCGGGGCGCTCGTGATCGAACCGATTCAAAGCCGAGGCGGCTGCATCGTGCCGCCCGACGGCTACCTGCGCGAACTTCGCGCGATCTGCGACCGCTTGGGCATCCTACTGGTCGTGGACGAGATTTTCACCGGATTCGGGCGTACCGGCGATTGGTTTGCAATCGATCGCGACGGTGTCGTGCCCGATATTCTCTGCATCGGCAAAGCCATGGGCTCCGGCGTGCCGATCAGCGCAACCATCGGTCGCCGGGCGATCATGGACGCGTGGCCGGCCTCGACCGGTGAAGCGCTGCACACTTCGACCTTCCTGGGAAATCCGCTGGGCTGTGCCGCCGCGATAGCGACGATTGAAGAAATCGGGCGTCTGCAGCTTGTCGCACGCGCGCGGCATCTCGGTAATCGGCTCGGCGCTGCGCTCGAAGCGCTGCGCCCCGATCCTAACGTCGTGGACATTCGCGGGCGTGGGCTGTTCTGGGGCGTTCAGCTCAAGGACGCCGCAACCGCGTTTCGCGTGGTCGCCGGAGCGCTTGCGTCGGGCGTCGTCTTTCTGCAATCCGGCGCGCAGGGTGATACGATTGCCATCAGTCCGCCGCTGGTCATCGAACCAGCGCAACTCGATCGCGCGATCCACATACTCCGGCAAAGCCTCGGGGAATCGGCATGACGCGATATCGCATCGGCATCGTCGGCGCGGGCTTCGGCGCCACTGCCCATCTGCCGGCGCTAGCCAATCATCCGCGGTTTGAGGTCGTCGCCATTGCCTCGCCGTCGAATGCACCTCGCGTAGCGCGTGAAGCCGGCATCGCTCACGCCTTCGCTTCCTGTGCCGATATGGTGACGGGCTGCGAGCTCGACGCCGTCACGGTGGCATCGCCGCCGTTCGCTCACCGCGACGACGTGATTGCGGCCCTGGAGGCCGGAAAGAACGTACTCTGCGAAAAGCCGTTTACGCTGCGCCTCGCCGATGCGGCGGCGTTGGTCGAGGCCGAGCGCAGCGCCGCTACGGCGTGCGGAATCGTGCACGAGTTTCGCTTCGTTCCGCAGTCGCTCGCCTTGAAGGAGCTGGTCGATAACGGACATCTCGATCCCCGGCGCAACATAGAGATTACGTTGTTGCGGTCGTCGTTGCGGCGGCACGAGCGACGGCCGCGTGGATGGTGGTTCGAACGCGAGCGCGGTGGAGGCTTGACCGGTGCGATCCTCTCACATCTGATCGACTTGTCGAACTGGTTAGCCGCGCGGCCGCCACGGACGATCGCAGGTCTTCTGCGCCATGCCAACAGGCAGCGCGTTGACGAGCGCGGGCCATTCGAGTCGAGCGTGGATGACGCGGGCTTCGCGCTTCTCGATTATGGGGACGGCTTGGTGGCGCGGCTCTGCGCCGACGGCGCGACGGCGATCGAATCGTTCACCTGCGCCGTTCACGGCGAAAAGCGAACTGCCGTCGCGGCCGGCCCAAACATCCTCGACGTGACGCTCTTTGCGGTTGATGCGGACCGAACCGACGAGCTCGAGTGCAAGCCTTCGGCCTACCATCGTTTCGCCGGTATCGGTCCGAACGTCCCGCCTTTGATGGAGCTTTATGACGAATTCGTCAAGAAGCTCGAAGGCAAGGCTAACGCGTTGCCTTCCTTCGGCGACGCGCTTCGCACCCAGGAAGCGCTAGCTGCTATCGGCTACGAGCTTTCATGAGGCTCAGGATGACGACGGCGAAGAGAGATGGCACCAAAGAATTCCTAGCGCGATGGTGGTCGCTCTTTGCGCGATCGCATCGCGCCCACCGGAGAGTTGAAACTTCCACGCGCGCTGCGTTCCGTCGGCGTCATTCAAGGCGAACCACACCAAGCCGACCGGTTTCTCCGCGCTGCCTCCGCCCGGACCGGCGATACCCGTGGTGGCCAGCGCTACGCCGGCATTCAATCGCTCGCGGACACCGCAAGCCATCTCGACGGCCGTCTCTTCGCTAACCGCCCCGCAACGCTCGATCGTTTCCGGCGTTACCCCGAGCTGTGAGATCTTCACCTCGTTTGCGTATGCCACGACGCCGCCCGCAAAGCTCTGCGAGGCACCGGGTACGCCCGTCAGCGCGGCACAGATCCGGCCGCCGGTTACCGATTCGGCAACGGCCAACAGGCCGGCCCGCGACGCAAGCAGCGCGTGAATCGCACTGGCCGGGGTCTCGTCGTCGCAGCCGAAGACGTAGCCGTTTAACCGCCGGGCGATCTCGGCTTGCAGCGGCGCGATCATCGCATCGGCCGCCGCCGCCGATCCGGCCTTTGCCGTAAGCTTGACGTCGGCGCGAAAATCGTGGGCCAAAACCGCGATTTTTGGATTCTCGCTAGCCCGAAAGAGGTCGGCGATGCGGTGATCGATTTCAGACTCGCCCAGTGCGATGGTGTGCAGGGTGCGGGTATAAATTGCCTCGCTGCTTCCTAAGCGCTCTTTCAAAAACGGTATGACTCGTTCGGTCAGCATCGGCTTCATCTCACGCGGTACGCCCGGCAGGCATGCGACGAATTTTCCGTCGCGCGAGAATGCGATGAACCCCGGCGCGGTGCCGTTGGGATTATCGAGCGGACGGCTTCCCCGAGGCAGCACCGCTTGTTTACGATTATTCTCGCGCATCGGCCGCCCTAGCTTCGCGAACATCGCTTCCATCTGCCGCAGTGCGGGCTCGTACAGTTCGGTGCCGATATCGAGCGCCTCGCAAACAGCTTCTTTTGTGAGATCGTCCACCGTCGGGCCAAGCCCCCCGGTAAGGATCAAACCCTCGGAACGCTCCAGCCCCGCACGAACCGCCTCAGCGATGCGGGCGCAATTGTCCCCCACAGCATGGGTCGCATGAACGTCGATGCCGTTTTCGGCTAACCGTGCGGCGATAAATGAGGTATTCGTGTCGAGCAGCTGACCCAACAGCAGCTCCGTTCCGACGGCGATGATTTCAACGCTGCGCATCTTCGCGCTCGAACCACTGCGGATACTCAAAGCCCACTGTGGCGCTGAAGCCGCGGGCCGCTTCGATCATCGCCTCACGGCGCAAGGCCGAACTCTCCCGCTGCGGATGGGCGGCATGAACCCGCTCGCGCCGTTGCGCGAGCCTTTCGATGAACCGTCCGAACTTCGCATCCATGGCCCGCTGCAACGCGTTCTTGAGGGCCTTGCCGACGCGCGGAGCGAGTCCTGCGGTGGAGATGGCAACGCGCACCGGTCCAGCCTTGGCGATTGCCGCCATCGCAACAAAACCGTACTTTGGCTGATCGATGCAGCAGAGTAAGAATCGATCGCGGTCGGCCAGCGCACGCAGGCGCGCCGAGAGCGCCGGGTCCTGCGGCGTCGAGATGACCAAAAACGCCTCGGTCAGCTCCTCTTCGCGTAATGCCTGCCAGTCGTGGAACGTGCGAACGTCGGCGCCTGCTTCCCGCAACGCTGCGGCCTTCGCGATTGCTTCGCGATCGTCGGCCGCACCGATCACCACGCAGTGCCTGCCGGCCAAGTTGAGCCCGACCGGGAAAAAAGGCGTGCGCATCGTCAGTAGTCGACCGGACGGAGGTAAAACTCGTTGATCGCCGTGCTGCTCAGCATTGCGGTGGTCGGCAAATGACGCTTCCAGTGCGTCCCGTCAACGCGGGCGCGAACCAGAGCGACGTCGTCGGCCGAGAATCCGTGCTCGGTCAGCTGCGCGTCGGAATAACCGAGCAGAATCTGCGCCAAAATCGCGTCGGCGCGCGCGTAACTAATGCCCAGATCCGCTTCGTCGGTTTGATCGGCTTGCAGGTCCGCCGTGGGCGCCTTCTCGATCAACGCCGCAGGCACGCCGAGAAAGCGCGCCAGCTCCCATACTTGGCTTTTGAAGAGGTCGCCGATCGGGTTGATCGGCGGAGTGTCGTCCGCGTGCCAGGTGAAGTATCCGAGAAGACGTTCGGTTTTGTTACCCGTTCCGACCGGCAGCGCATCGAGCTTTGCGGACTGGTCGAAGAGCACGACCATGCGCGTGCGCGCCATCACGTTTCCGCGGCGGCGCGCGTCGGCTTCCGGCTCGTACTGAAGGTAGCCGTCGACTGCTGCGGAGATGTCGATCGTGCGGCACGAAATCCCAAGCGCATCGACAACCAGCTGTGCGTCGCTCAGACTGGACGGCTGCGAAGTCCTGTACGGCATGCGGATTGCATGAACGTTTGCGCGCCCCAGCGCGCGGACGCAGAGAAAAGCGGTGACGGCCGAATCTACGCCGCCGGAAAGGCCGATGACTGCCCGTCCGGTGTTGCGCCGGCGAATCAACTCATCGCGAAGAAAGGCGACAAGCCAATCCGTCGCAAGCGCGCTGTCGATGCCGGGCGGCGCCGGATCCAACGGGCCGCTTTCAAAGATCGGCAGCGTCATGTCGGTTTCCTAGCCAGGGCAAATCTTCGTCAAGCAGCAGGTCGGGCAGAGCGGCTTTCAGATCCCCAAGCAACGGAAGGCGCGCGCGAGCCAGCTCGATCTCCCGCAAATCGAGCTCTGCCCGAACGATGGCCGGTTCGACGGCCGGCGCCACCACTAAGACTTGGCCTCGCGGATCGATGACGCACGAGGATCCGGTCATTCCTTTGCCGCCTTCGAATCCGGTGAGCCCGGCATAGAGCACGAAGACTCCGTGTTCCATCGCGGCTAAACGCAACGCGTCGCGCCAATGACGCACGCTCTCGAGCTCTCCATCGCCGTCGCCTTCGATGCCGCGCCCCGGCGAGGCGCTGGGAACGATCAGCATTCGGGCGCCTTTGAGCGCGGCAATCGTCGGCACGATGGAATGCCACGCGTCCTCGCAGATCAACAGAGCGGTGGTGCCGGCGGCCGTTTCGAACGTGCCCAGCTTGTGACCCCGCGAAAGAAAGCGCTCCTCGTCGAACACGCCGTAGGTCGGCAAGAACATCTTGCGGTGAACGTGCACGATCCGTTGACCGTGCGCGTCGGTCCGAAGATAGAGCGCGCTGTTGTAATACGTGCCGTCATCGTTCTCAAAAAATCCGGCAGCGATATCTACCGGCTGCCGGCAGACCTCGCGCCAGGTGCGCCCGAGATCCTCCGCAAAGCTCGAAGCCGACAGCGCCAGATCGTAAACCGCGCCCTCCAGAAAGTAACCGGTAAGCGCGGCTTCCGGCAATACGACCAGAGCGGGCGGATCGTCGGCGAGCTGCGCGAAAGCCTCGCCGGCTGCCGCAAGGTTGCGCGAATACTGGCCCTTCGCCGGCTTGGTCTGAATGAGTGCGACGCGCATCAGCGCGGATGCGCTGCTCACCGTCCGAAGCTCGTCGCCATCTCCATCTGCGCGTCGCCTGGAATCTTGCGTCCCAACTGCGCGGCGCAGCTCTCCGCCGGATACGTCCAGATCTCCGCCAGCGTCGGATGCAGGTGCGGGATGCGCATAAACTGATCGACCGTCGCGTTGAAGCGCATCGCCACGATGAGCTCGTGAATCAGCTCCGATCCTTGCGGACCTAACACTGCCGCGCCAAGAATCTGCCCGGCGGCTCGATCGGCCATGATCTTCACGAATCCCTTGGTCTTGCCGAGGCACTGCGCTTTTCCGTGATCCGCGAAGTCATAACGACCCACGACGTATTGCGTTTGATCGCGTTGCAGCTCTTTCTCGCTGCAGCCCACCGCTGCAAACTGGGGATCGGTGAACACCGTATGCGCGCCGACCAAGCGGTAGTCGGCGACTTCGCCTACGTCCAAACACGCATTTCGCGCGGCAAGCTCTCCTTGGTAAATTGCCACGTGGACCAGCATATACTCGCCGGTCACGTCACCCACGGCGTAGATACCGGCGTTGCTGGTGCGCATCCCTGAGTCCACCGTGACGCCCCGATCGTCGTAAGCGACCCCTGCCTTCTCCAGATCGAGACCCGCGACGTTGGGCGTGCGGCCGAGAGCGTAGAAAATTTCGTCGGCGACCGCTTCGTGCTCCAACCCGCCGTGGAGATATCGCACGACTTTCTTGCCGTCGCGGCGTTGCGCGCTCAGCAACGACGTGTGATCGATCACCTCGATCTCTTCCTCTCGAAAGTATCGCGTCAGCTCGTTGCCGACGTCGTCGTCGGCGTGCGTAAGCAGATGTCCGCTTCGTATCAATATCGTGGTCCGCGCGCCCGTGCGAGCCAAGAATTGACCGAGCTCGCAGGCCGTATACCCTCCCCCGAGAACGATCGCCGACGCCGGAACCGCCTCGAGGTCTAGCACCGCATCGCTATCCAGAAAGCCGGTATCGTCCAAACCCGGCAGCGCGTCCGGCTGCACGATGCTTCCCGTGGCTATCACGAACTTCGGCGCCTCCAGCACCGTGCTTTCGCCCACGGCTAGGCTTGTGGGCGAAAGAAAACGCGCCTTGCCCAGATAGAGCGGAAACGCTTCGATGCCTTCGATCCGGTAATCCGCAAAGCCGCGAATCAGCTCCCGTTTGCGCGCGGCAACGAACGGCATATCGACGCCCAGTCGCTCCGCCAAGACTCCCAGCTTGCGCGCGTCGCGCGCGTCCTGCAGCGCGTCGCTGGTCGCCAGCAACGTCTTGCTGGGCATGCACCCGCGCAAAATGCAGAGCCCGCCCAGCGGGCCTTCGTCGACCAGCGCGACGTCGCAGCCAACGTCGCGCGCAGTACAGGCCGCGGCGTATCCTGCGGAGCCGGCGCCGACGATGACGATGTCGTGCCGATGCCGACGGTCGTGCATCAGCGCCCGGGTGGACGCGCACCCAAGCGGTGGGTCGATTCGATGAAGCGCACCGTGCCGCTGGAGTGGACCAGAATCGAGTGCGTTCGGGCTTGATTTCCGAAGAAACGCACGCCGCGCACCAAATCGCCGTCGGTGATGCCGGTCGCGCAGAAGATGACGTCGTTGCCGGAAACGAGGTCGTCAATCTCCAAAACGCGCTCTACGTCGGCGAAACCCATCTCGATCGCCCGTTGAACCTCGGTCGGATTTCGAGGTTGCAGCCTGCCCATCAAGTTGCCTCCGAGGCACTTGATCGCCGCGGCGGCAAGCACGCCTTCAGGCGCGCCGCCGGTTCCCATCGCAACGTGGATGCCGGTCGACTCGATGGCCGTGGCGATGCAGGCATCGACGTCGCCGTCGGAGATCAGCCGGATGCGCGCGCCGGCTTCGCGCACTTCGCGAATCAGCTCCGCGTGGCGCGGGCGATCGAGAATGATCACGCAGACGTCGTTGATCGGTTTTTCGAGCGCATTGGCAACGGCTTCAAGGTTCTCGCGGACCGGCGCGTCGATGTGCACGTACGGCGCAGCCTTGGGACCCACGGCCAGCTTCTTCATATACGTGTCGGGGGCGTGCAATAGGCCCCCTCGCTCGGCAATTGCCATGACTGCAATGGCGTTCGGCAGCCCGTTGGCAACGAGATTCGTTCCCTCGACAGGGTCGACGGCGATATCGACCTCCTTGCCTCCGGCCCCGACTTCCTCGCCGATATACAGCATCGGCGCCTCGTCGCGTTCGCCTTCCCCGATGACGATGCGTCCGGAGATCTCCATATCAGCGAGAGACTCCCGCATTTTTTCGACCGCGGCACCGTCGGCGGCGTCGCGTTCTCCACGGCCCATCCAGCGTGACGCTGCCAACGCCGCACTCTCCGTGACCTTCACGAAGTCGAGCGAGTGAACCGGATGTTCGAGCAGCGCGCGCGCGACCGACCGTGCCATTAGCAGGAGCCTACAAAGGGAAGCAGGTTATTTCCTGTTAAAAGAACGCACCGCGTGTCGGCAGATGCCCGTTTTTCACTACCCGTTCGATCGCGGGTCTTCCGTTTCGGCGACCTGTTCGCTGCAGGTTGGCCGGCGGCGTTTTGCGTTCTGCTAGCCGGCCTCACGCTCGGCTTTTTCGCCTGGTACGCGTTGATCGTCCCAACGTACCACGGAGATGCCGCCGAGGCCGGCCTGGTCGCCGGAACGCTGGCTGGAATCTTGCTCGTCGTGACAGCCTGGATCGGGTATTCGAGTTACTTTTCGCAGCGCGCCGGCATTACGCTAGTCCGGTCACTTCAATACGACGCGCTTACCTGGATCCCGTTCTTGTTGCTCTGGCTTACGTTCGTCTTGCCGCCAGGGCTCACCCACGGCGCGCGGCTGCTGCTTTTTGCAATCACGCTCTCGTGCATCGGCAAAGTTCTCATCGCCGCGCGATTCAACCAAACCGTGCGAGAAGTGCTCGTCGACTTCGCCGCTACGCGCATTGCGATCATCGTCATTGCCGAGTTGGCCGCCGTGATCATCGGCCAGCGCGCCGGAACTCACGTCCAGGAATCGTCGCACGCCCTGCTCGCCGTCTGGGGACGATGGGATGCGGTCCACTACTTGGACGTCGCGACCCAGGGCTACCAGGGCACCGATATGGCCTTCTTTCCCTTATACCCGCTGTTGATCCGAATCGTCGGCAGTTTGGCCGGCAATCACCTCATCGCCGGGCTGCTCATCTCCAACGCGTCCTTTTTCTTCGGTCTCCTTTTTCTCTACAAGCTGCTGGAACACGAATACGACCGCGCCGTCGCCCGCCGCGCGATTTTCTACGTATCGATTTTTCCTACATCGGTTTACTTCACCGCCGTATACACCGAGTCGCTCTTCTTTATGCTGACGGTCGCATCGTTCTACTACATGCGGTCGCGGCATTGGTGGATTGCGGGGATCCTCGGTTTCCTCGCCGCGCTGACGCGGGTCGAGGGCGTTCTCCTCATCGTGCCGTTCCTGATCGAATGGGCCTCGCAGGATCGCCCCATACGCTTGCGCGATATCGGCGATCTCGCTGCAGCCGCCCTCATTCCACTCGGACTCGCCGTGTATATGGGGTATCTTTGGGTGCTGCGGGCGGATCCGCTCTACTTCTCGCACGTGCAAATCCACTGGAATCGCCACCTTGCGCCGCCCTGGGTAAGCCTGGCCAACGCCTTCGGTAAGATCGCGCACGCTGCAGGACCGCAGGTCGTGGCAAATCAGTCTCTCGAGGTGGCGTTCACGCTTCTGATGATCGCGGTATTGCTGGGCGGTTGGCACAGCTTGCGGCCCTCGTACATTGCCTACATGGCGCTCTCGATTCTGGTCCCGATGTCCACTTCAAATCTGATGTCGATGCCCCGGTTCGCCCTGGTGCTTTTTCCGATGTTCGCCATCCTCGCGCGCTGGGGCGAGCGCCCCTGGGTCAACAACGTAATCCTGGCATTTTCTCTGCCCCTTCTGGGCCTCTTTACGGTGCTTTTTGCTGACTGGTATTGGGTTGCGTAGACGCGGCGTCAGCCAATTCATAAAGTTCGGAATCGTCGGAGCGTCCGGGCTGGTCGTTAACTTCGTCGTCGCCCACGCGCTCGAAAGGACCACCGGCCTGAGCTGGTTTGCCGACTTTGCCATCGGCTTCATGGTCGGCGGCATTTCCAATTACGTCCTCAACCGGATTTGGACGTTCGGCTCTCGCCGTAATCCTTTTGTGGAGGGCCTTCAGTTTCTCGCCGTTTCGGCCGTGGCGCTGATCTTCGGGAAAATCGTCTTCGCCGCGGCACAGTATTTTGGTTTCCGTCACTTCACCACGACCTGGCTGGCCGCGACGCTCTCCGGAACCTTCGTCAACTTCTTTCTCAACAAATATTGGACGTTTCGTCACCTCAATTGAGGAGCGCGTACTGGTGGATGGCGTTGGGCGCCGTTCTATTGATAGCGCTGGCGCTTCGGCTGCACGGGATCCACAATCCGATCCTGGACCATCCGGGCTGGCGCCAAGGCGATACCGCGGCCATCGCGCGAAACTTCGCCCGGCTTCGATTCGACGTTATGTACCCGCAGACGATCTATAACGGTCCACCGCCGAATTACGTCGAGCTGGAGCTGCAGATCGTTCCGTTTTTAGCGGCCTCGCTCTACAAGCTGGTCGGCATTCACGAGATCTTCGGACGGCTGATTTCGGTTACGTTTAGCCTTGCGACGGTGATCGTGCTAGCCTATTTCGGACGGTGGCTCTTCGGCAACGCGCCGGCCGGAATCGGCGCAGCGTTTTTTTACGCCGTCTTTCCCGGAAGCGTCTATTACGGACGGACCTTCATGCCCGATTGCGCTATGGTCTTCTTCCTCAGCCTGGCGCTTTACGCAACGACTCGCCTTCTCGTCCAGGAGCGGCTGTCGCTGCGCGGCTTAACCGGTGCCACCGCATCGCTCGCGGTTGCATATCTAGCCAAGCCCGTGGCCGTGCTGGCCGTCGTGCCGTTATGTGCGCTGCTGGTCGAGCGCGCCGCCGCGCGACGACCCACTCCGGCGCCGTTTGCGGTCGTGCTGGTCGGGGTTCCGTTGCTGGTTCTTGCCGTCTACGACGCGCGCATTGCATCGTACGCCGAGTGGCATTGGGCCGGCGGCATCGCGCGGCTGCACGTACTGCCCGCGCTAGGCGCTGCGTTCGGCAGTTGGAACGCGTTCTTTGAAAAACTGATCGACTTCCGCGTGGCGCTGAGCATGCTGCGCGATACGCTCTTGGGCAAGATATCGTTCTTGCTGGTGATCGCCGGCTTTGCCGCCCTGCACTGGATTCCGGCGCGTAGTAAAGCCCTGCTCTGGGGTTGGCTCGGCGGTGGTCTGCTCTACGTCTACGTGGTGGTGACCGTCGAACGGGTCGACTACTACATGCTCGCGTTGCTGTCCCTAGCGGCGCTGGTCATCGGCGCGCTGGCCGCGCGAGCGTTTGAAACGGCGCGCGGTGCCGACGTCGCTCCCGTCGCTCGGATCGGACTCCTGACCATCCCGCCGCTCGTCGGATTGGCGGTTTTGGCCGCAAGCCCCGCGCCCGTTTCGCGTTATTATGCCTACAACAAAGCAGCCTATCGCAACGCCGTAGCACTCGATCGCGCGCTTCCGCCGAGCGCCTTGGTCGTCATCGGTCACTATGGACCCGACGTGCAATACTACGTCGATCGCTTCGGCTGGGAAGAAGACCCTTCGCTTTGGACTCCGTTTGACGAAGAGAGCGCGATCGCCAAGGGGGCGCGGTATTTCGTCTCCATCGAGGATAACCGCCTGCGCCGCAATATCGAGCTTTGCGCGTGGCTGCAGCGCTTTCCAGCCGTTGCCGTGGGCTCGTGGCCGGTGTACCGCACGGACCCGCAACTCGTCTCGCCGCAAGCGCAGCGGTTCTGGAGCGGATTCCGCCGCGCCGAACGCGCCGGAACGGGGCGAGCCTTTCTCGACGCGCGAAATCTCTGCCGGATCAGCCCAAAACGTTCCTAAGGACCGATCGCCGCGAACGTTTCCAGCAGCCCGCGGAAAGCATCGGCCCCAACGGCGATCCCGCCGCGGAACGGAAAATCGAGCGCCACGATCATAAACAGCACGAGGCCGATCAAGAAGCTCAAGCCCCCAATCATGAGCTGCTGCATGAGGGTCTTGTCGAACCCAAAAAGATAGGTGAACCCCACGGTTACGATCGCTCCGACGATCAGCACCATCCACAAGATGGCGTTGATACCATGGGCGTAGACCGTCAGACGCGTTTCGCGAGCCCCCAGGGCCGTGTCGATCGCCGAGAGCATGTGCGACTGTATATCCGCAAGGCGTCCGCTGGGCGCCGAAAACGCGCGAATTTCGCGATCGGCCTGCTCGAGGAGCGGACTCGAGATCTCGATCCTCTCGCCGCGCCGCATACGATCCCATTCCTCGTTCGCGACCGAGCTTGCGTAGGCGCGAAGAATGCCGCGCAACCGCGCCCCGCCCGCGAACGACCCGGCATCGCGATAGACCGTGGCCAGCGCGTCGGCCTCCTCGAAGCTGCCCGCTTGTGCCTGCTGAAAACGATCCCATACGCCGATTGCGACAAAAGCCAGCAACACCGCATAAATCACGCCGATGACGGCCAGAATAAAGCCGGCCCGGTCGTTGTGCGCCGTGCGGATCTCGTGCGACGTGAACCTTCCAACCAAATAGCCGACGACCAGCGAAAGGCTCACGAATCCACCCACGACTACGATGCCCGCCTGCAGCGTGGACAACCCTTCGAGCCAGTCGATCATGATATTACGGCAGCGGCAGCAGCGAGGCTGCGCCAAAAGTGGTCGATTCGGCCGGCGCTTCGGGCACGCCCGAGCTAACCAGCTGACGATAAACGATCAAACGGTTCGTGTTCCTAGTGACTTCCAGCTCGAGTTCGTAGCTGCGCTTGATCGCCGCCGTGAGCTCGCTGGTGTCGAACGTATAGCCGAAGCGCTTTAAGTTCCGTAACAACAGCGCATTCGTTGCATCGAGCTGCTGATAGGCGCGCTGAATTTCCACACCGGCAGTTCGGTACGTCGGGTAATTGGCGAGCACGATCTCGCGTTGAAGTTTCGCCTGGTCGAGCGCTGCTTTCAGAGCGGCCAGCCGCGCGCTTTGCGGATCGACCGCCAGTCCCTCGCCGACTATCGCCAGCGCGTCGTCAAACGAGCCTTTTGCGTACTCCAATCGCGCGAGCGCGGCGGAGGCTTCGACGTAACCGCTGCGCGCCGCAGCATCCCTCGGGTCGATCCGCAAAGCCAACCGGAATGCCAGCTCGGCATCCCGCGCGTTGCCGCGCGCCAGCGCAACCTCGCCCTGGTGTACCCGCGTTTCGACGATCCAGCGTTCGATCGAGTTGGCGCATCCTGCCATTAAAACGACGCCGCAAAACGCGGCCAAGACTTTACAAATGTACATGCATTGCGAATCCTGCAACTACTTTGATAAGCACGGCGGCGGGGTAGAGAACCGCCTGGGAAATTAACGAGCCCACGATTGCCGTCAGCGATAAGTAGAACACCATGGAGCGAACCTCCTCGACCGTGCGCTTGCCGTGAATCGCTTGATCGGTAATCATCGCCGAGGTGGGATCCACGAACAGCGTGAACGCGATCGTTCCGATCCCGTTGATGATCCCGGAAAGCCCGATTGCCGTCCGGGCCACCGTTGGATCGAGAACCGAAGCGAGATACGACGCCTGCACGCCGATCGCGTAGACGCACATGACGACCGTATTGAAGACCAGCAGCCGCTTGGGCAGCTGTCGCCAGTCGAACGCGCGCACTTTCGCCCACGACGGAAGGCGCTCCGAGCGAAGGACGTCTGCGATCACGCGGGGCGAGCCCAAGCGCAGCAGTGAATGCGGAATCGAGCCGCGAGCCTCAAACGAGTGAACCCCGCGCCGAAAGAGATAGGTGAACATCGGCAAAAACAGCGCGAAGACGACCATTCCCGCCGTGCCGGCCAAGACGATGAGCCGGAGCTGGACGTCGAAAACGTGCTGCCACTGGGCGACGTTCGCCGACGCGTTGCCTGCTTGATCCGAAAGCGGTCCGACGAAGAACGCCATAAACAGGTTCGCCAAACGGCCGGTGGTCACGAAAAGATTGAACAGCGAGATCGAGGTCGCGATCCGCTTCGTCTGAACGCCTGCCAACCGCGCCGCATACGCCCCGATCGTCACGCCCTGCACGACGAACGTGATCAGCATCGCGCCGATCAGCTTTCCTGACCAAAGATGCGGAGCAACCGCGTGCAATGCAGTTGTCACGGCTCGCAGCCGAGAGCCACGCTACGATCGAGCTCGGACACATTCCTCGCGCGACATCCTGTCGCGCTCCTATCGTCTGCCTCCCGCCTCCCGCCATCCTGGCTCCGGCGCTCGGTCAGACGGTCCTCGCTCCGATCGTAGCGTAACTCTCGGCGCGAGCGACTCCTAGGCAGCGTGGGAGCTCCAGACGATCGACGACTCGTCCACCGGGCCGATGATGCACAAGCCCAGGTTTTCGTCGAGAAGCAGCTCGTTCGCAAGCTCCTGGACTTGCTCGGCGGAGACCGAGTCAACGTGTTGCTCGATTTCCTCCGCCGTGACGTGACGCCCGAGCGTAAACTCGTTGCGCCCCAAGCGGATCATTCGGGCTGAGGTCGATTCCAGCGACAGCGTTAGGTTGCCCTTGATGTGTTCCTTGGCGAGGCGAAACTCGTCCTCGGCGATTCGAATCTTGCGCGCTCGTGCGAACTGCTCGGCAACGATGTCGATACAGGCCTGCACGTTCTCTGACGACGTTCCGGCGTAGACCCCGAAGAGCCCGGCCGCGCGATAGGCAGCCTGAAACGAGTAGACGCTATAGACCAGCCCGCGCTTCTCGCGTATCTCTTGAAAAAGCCGGCTCGACATGCCGCCTCCCAGCACGGTGTCGAGCAGCGAGAGCGCGTACCGGCGCTCGTCACGGGCGTCGACGCCGCGCGTTCCCACCACGACGTAGGCCTGCTCGCTCTCCTTATAGCGGACGTTCGTTGCCGGCATCGCGTCGGGGGATTGCGGTTCGGGCAGCCGGCAGGCACCGTCGAAACCGGCGAACTGCTCGCAGACGAGCTCGACGAACTGTTCGTGCGCGACGTTCCCTGCAGCCGCCACTACGACGGAGTTCGGCGCATAGTGCGCTCGCATATGCGCTCGAAGATCGTCCGGCGAGACGCGAGCGATCGTATCGGCAAAGCCGATGGTCGGTTCGCCAAGACTGGAGCTGCGCCACATCGTCTGCAAAAAGACGTCGTGAATGAGCTCGTCCGGCGAATCCTCGTACATCTTGATCTCTTCGAGAATTACTTTCTGCTCTTTGGCCAACTCCTGCGGGTCGAAGCACGAGTGCAAGAACATATCGGCCAGAACGTCGAGCGCCAACGGCACGTGCCGGTCGATCACCTTGGCGTAGTAACAGGTCGACTCTTTGTCGGTGAACGCGTTGAGGTTGCCGCCGACGCCGTCCATCGTCTCGGCGATCTGTCGCGCGCTGCGCCGATCCGTTCCTTTGAAAAGCATGTGTTCGACCACGTGCGAGATGCCGCGCCGCTCGGCGCTTTCGGCGGCTGAGCCGACGTCCGCCCAGATGCCGATCGTGGCCGAGCGAACCGCCGGCATCGTCTCCGTCAGCACCCGCAGTCCGTTCGGGAGCACCGTCTTACGATACATTACGCCTTGAACGCCGAACGCGCCCAATCCGCATCCCAAAAGACCGCGCCGGGGTCGCGCAGCCGCCCGCGCAGTGCCGCCTCGGTCTCGCCCCGTCGCGCCGTCAGGCTGAAGACCGTTCGGGTCGTCGGCTTGGCAAGGTCACCGGTGACGACCGCGCCTTTGGCCACGTTAATCGGAACGCTCCCCCAAAGATCGATCTCTTCGGTTCCCGGCGCGGCGGCGAAGGTACGCACGAGTAGCGCAATCACCTCCGACTCGAACTGGTCGCGCGTGATCGGCCGATGAAATTTTACTCCCAGAATTCGAATGCCGACGATCAGGTGTCCCCCGACCGAGTTAGCCGAAATCTGGCTCACCTCGGCCGACCATTGCGTCGCAAATACCGTCTGCCCGATTCGCTGCGCGAGATCTCGGCGGTTGCCGACCGCGCGCGCCGCGGCATCGAGATCCGCAACGCTCGGCGCATAAGCGCGCGCTGCGGCGCATAGCGCGCCGATCGACAGCACGGTCAGCGCAGCGATCCTAATATGACTGCGCAAAATAGGCTCTTGTCTTGGCCGGTTCGCCGCAGGGAACGCAGAGCGCGCCTTCCCGATCCAACGGGCGAAGCACGCGGGTCGTCGCGGTCGTTCGCGTTTTGACTTCCGCTTCGCACTCGGGGCGCTCGCACCACGCGACGTCGATCATCCCCGCCCGCGTGCGGCAGAGCTCGAAGAACTCCGCGCGGTCCTGCGTGCTCAGCGTATGGCTTTCAAGAAACGCCCTAGCCTGCGAATAAAGCGAGCTCTGGATTTCGTCGAGCAAGCCTCGCAGCACTCGCGGAACCGCAGCCAGCGCGACGATCTGCCGTTGGCCGGCCTCGTCCTTTGCGCGGTCTCGCCGCGCCAACACGGCACTTTGCGTCTCGACGTCGCGCGGGCCCAGCTCGATCCTAACCGGAACTCCGCGAAGGTCCCACTCGCTGTACTTCCAACCGGGCTGCTCGTCGCGAGCGTCTACCCGCACGCGAAAGCCGGCGTCGCGCAATTCCTTAGCCAGATCCTCGCAGGCTTGCACCGCGCGATTGTCGTTCGAACGCACGATCGGAATCAAGACCGCTTCGATCGGCGCCATTTTCGGGGGAATGCGCAATCCTCGGTCGTCGCCGTGGGTCATGACGAGTCCACCGAGCATCCGCCACGAAACGCCCCACGACGTCGTGTAAGCGTATTTGATCGCCTGGTCGGCGTCAACGAACTTGATGTCGTACGCCTTAGCGAAGTTTTGTCCTAAATCGTGCGACGTGCCCGACTGCAGCGCCTTGCCGTCGGGCATCAACGCTTCAATCGAGAACGTCTCGACCGCTCCGGGAAATCGTTCGCCGGCGCTCTTTCGCCCATAATAAACCGGTATCGCGGCGACGCTCTCGGCAAAATCGCGGTAAAGCTCGAGGATTTTGAGAGTCTCGTCGCGGGCCTCGTTGGCCGATGCATGTGCGGTATGGCCTTCCTGCCAAAGAAACTCCATCGTTCGCAGAAACGGCCGCGTGGCTTTCTCCCAGCGCACGACGTTGGCCCACTGATTGATCAGGATCGGCAGATCGCGATGGGACTGTACCCACTGCGCGTACATCGTGCCGATGACCGCTTCCGAAGTCGGGCGAATCGCCAGACGCTCGGTAAGCTTTTCGCTGCCGCCCTGCGTTACCCAGGCCACTTCCGGCGCGAATCCTTCGACGTGCTCCGCCTCCTTGATCAGCAAGCCTTCCGGAATCAGCAACGGAAAGTATGCGTTCTCGTGCCCCGTGGCCTTGAAGCGCTCGTCAAGGTGCCGCTGGAGGTTCTCCCATAGGCCAAAGCCGTAAGGGCGCAGCACCACGCATCCGCGTACCGGCGAGTACGAGACCAACTCGGCCTTGAGACAGACCGCGGTGTACCATGCGGAGAGGTCGGCCGCCTTCGGAGGAATCTCCTTGACGGCGCCTCCGGCCAGCGCTTCGGACATGACCGGCCCCGCTTCGCGCGTGGCGCCGAAACGGCCTTCGCGGGGAGTCCGAAGCCGCGCAGCGCATAGGCAACAGCGATGGCCAAGCAAACGCGCATCTATACGCGCGGCGGAGACAAAGGGATGACCGGCCTAGTCGGAGGCGGGCGCATCAAGAAGAACGCCTTGCGGATCGAAACCTACGGCACGCTTGACGAGCTCTCCAGCGCGATCGGGGTTGCCAGGGCGGCGTTGCGTCCCTACTTGATCGAGAAAGCGCGTGCGCATCGGCTCGACGCTTGGCTTGCCTGGACCCAAGACCTGCTCTTCAATCTCGGCAGCGAACTTGCAACGCTTCCTGCGGACCGCCGTGACGGCGGAATCTCGGTAAGGGGCGACGACGTCGAGTCGTTGGAACGCGCGATCGACGAAGCGCAAAATCAACTCGAGCCGCTCGCGAACTTCATCCATCCCGGCGGTGCCATGCCCGGCGCTCACCTTCACGTCGCTCGCACGGTTTGCCGCCGCGCCGAACGTCTGCTGGTGACGCTGATCGAAGGTGAAGAGCCGGCCGGTAACGACGCACTTCGTTATCTGAATCGGCTCTCCGACGCGCTGTTTGTCTGGGCACGCTGGATCAACGATGCGCTCGGCATACCCGAGCACCGGTGGAATCCATCCAGCAGGCCTCCAAGCGCTTGATGCGAACGAAGCTGGTCGCCGCGGTCGACACAGCGACCTATTGAGAGGTTCCTAAATGTCGTTCTTCTCCGAGCTTTTCGCGACGACCGACGCTGAAAAGCTGCGCGAACTCGGCACGCGTAAGATCCTGCGCCGCGCGCTTACGGCCAAGGATCTCGTGGCTATTGGTCTGGGCACGATGATCGGCGGCGGCATCTTTACCACGATCGGAACCGGGGTCAAAGGTGCGGGCCCGGCGGTGATCGTCTCCTATCTGCTGGCCGGCCTCACGTCGTTTTTTGCCGCGCTTTGCTACGCCGAGCTGGGCGCGATGGTCCCGGTTGCCGGAAGCGCTTATACGTACGCCTATGCCACGATGGGCAAGCTGTTCGCATGGATCATCGGCTTCGCGCTGCTGTTCGAATACGGAATCAGCGCCGCCCCGGTTGCACAGCAATTCTCGGCGGCGATTCAAGACGTTCTCAAAGACGCCGGGCTCGTACTGCCCGGTTGGGCGCAGCAATCGAACTTGCTGGTTCACGGCTCGTGGTGGTTGCCGTCGAGTTGGGACCTCGGACATTCGCAGTACGATCTGGTCGCAGCGCTCTTCGTGATCGGCCTGAGCATCCTGCTTTCGCTTGGAATCCGCGAGTCGGCCAGCGCGAACAACGTCTTCGTCGTGCTGAAGATATCGGCGCTGATCGTCTTCGTCATCGCCGGCGCTTTTCTGGTTCACGGCGCCAACCTTCACAACTTCAACCCGGTGGGATGGGGAACGCTCCGCCCCTTCGGAGGTTTGGCCGACTACTCGTCGTCGGCCCAACCCTACGGCATCATTGCCATCGGAGCGTACGTCTTCTTCAGCTATATTGGATTCGACACCGCGACGACCACCGCCGAGGAGTGCAAGAATCCGCAGTTCGACGTGCCTGCCGGCGTCCTGGGCGCGCTGGCGATCGGCACGCTGATTTATTGTGCCACGGCCATCGTGCTGGTCGGCGCAGTGCCGTGGAATCAAGTGCCGATCAAGAATCCGCTGGTCTACGCCTTGGCGCCGCTGCACATGCCGGCGTTGAGCTGGGTCATCACGATCGGGGTCATCGCCGGCACGACCAGCGTCGCGCTAGCCTCGCTTCTCGGACAGTCTAGGATTTTCTACGTCATGGCACGCGATGGAATGCTCCCACCGGCGGTCGCGGCCGTTCACCCGCGTTTCAAAACTCCGTTCATCACCACGATGCTGACCGGCGTCGCCGTCGCGCTGCTCGCGCTGATCGTTCCGCTCAACAATCTGCTCAATCTGGTCAACATCGGAACGCTTATCGCCTTTACAGTCGTCTGCACCGGCGTGCTCGTTCTGCGAAAACACCGCCCCGATCTGCCGCGCAGCTTTCGAGTGCCCTTCGTGCCGCTCTTTCCGGTGCTGGGAATCGTGCTTTCGCTATTCCTTGCGGTCTTCGGCCTATCGCGCGCAACTTGGACCTGGTTCGTCACCGCTCTGATCGTCGGCTTGATCTTCTTCTTCGCTTACGGTTTCAGAAAATCGAATCCGGCCGAAGTCGTGCCGGTCGAAGAGCCCGCCGGCCTCACCGAATTCGCGTAAGC
>Ga0187783_10001054_pt1 | contig 20386 bp, 14 predicted proteins | sample 1015_SJ02_MP02_2_FD_132471 | JGI IMG/M metagenome (GOLD analysis project Ga0187783, IMG submission 132471) | Tropical peat soil microbial communities from peatlands in Department of Meta, Colombia - 1015_SJ02_MP02_20_MG | ecosystem: Environmental > Terrestrial > Soil > Wetlands > Peat | place...
GCATCGCCGGTTGTGATTGTGGCCACGGGAATCGAGGCCTCAACATAAGAAAGCGTCGAGTCAGAGGTGTGCTCGGTCAGCACGCCCGAAAGGCCCGAGAAACTGCCCTTCACGTTAGAAATCATCATGTGCCGGACCTTGAATTCGGCCGCTGAGTGAGCGGGGTCGATGTTCCAGATCGTGGTGGCAGGTGCGGCTGTAGCAGTTGTCATGGCGATATGCCTCCTTTTCACCCGGTTAGATGCCCGGTGGTGATATTTGTTGCAACAAATATTTTGCGCAGCGCCGGAAGCAAGCCCGGCTATGGCTTTCTTGCTAATCCCGATTTTATGACGCCTGCGGAGCGGCAAGCTGCTTTGCGATCCACCGCTTCCACATGGGTTGAAGTCACTGCGGGCCTTATGCTCATGATGGGCCTATCGAAAAACTCCGTGCAGGATTTTGCCCAATCCGTCAAGCAGCAGGCCGACATCGTCAAGGTGATCGAGGGCTATATCCGGCTGCGCAAGGCCGGAGCGCAGAATTACTCGGGGCTGTGCCCATTTCACAAGGAGAAGACGCCGTCGTTTAGCGTGCACGCCGTCAGGCAGTTCTACCACTGCTTCGGGTGCGGCGTCTCGGGCGACGTGTTTTCGTTTGTGGGCAAGATTGAGAACGTCGGCTTTCCCGAAGCGGTCCGCATCGTAGCGCAGAAGTGCGGCATCCCCTTGCCTAAGCGGGAGTTTTCATCTCCCGAGCAGGCTGCCGAAGCAAGGCTGCGCTCTAAGCTCCTCGATCTGCACGAGACCGCCACAGCGTGGTTCGAAGAGCAGCTCCGCTCACCCGAGGGCGCGTTGGCGCGTGAATATTTGGCCGGCCGGGGACTTGATCCAAAAGGAATAGAAAAATTCAGGATCGGCTACGCGCCCGACAGCTTCAATGCCTTGCGCGACAAGCTGGGCGGCATGGCCGACGAGGCGACCCTCCGCTCGAGCGGCCTCTTCAGCTCGAAAGAGCAGGAAGACGGCACTCACGGCCGGCTCTACGACCGCTTCCGCAAGCGTGTAACGTTTCCCATCTGCAACGAGGGCGGCCGCGTGATCGCGTTTACGGCGCGCACCCTCGAGACCGGCGACAAAGCCGGCGCAAAATACATCAATTCTCCCGAGACTCCGCTCTACTCGAAAGGCCAGGTGCTCTTCAATCTTGACAAGGCCAAGCCGGCGATTCGCGCCCTCGAATTTGCCCTGCTCGTCGAGGGACAGATGGATTGCATCAGCGTGTTTCTTGCCGGGATCCAGAACGTCATCGCCACCAGCGGAACCGCCTTCACCGAGCCACAGGTGGCGATCCTCAAGCGCCACACCTCGAATGTGATCGTGAACTTCGATCCCGATGCGGCCGGAGCTAACGCTGCGGAGAAGTCGATCGCGCTGCTCACTGAAGAAGGATTCGCCGTCAAGATCGTCACCCTCGAGGGCGGCCTCGACCCGGACCGCTTCGTGCGCGAACGCGGCGTGGGGGCTTACAAAGAAGCTCTTCGCGCAGCGCGCCGCCAGGCCGATTACCTGATCGAGCGCGCGCGGCACTTGTTTCCCGGCGGCAGCGCCGAGCAAAAACAGAAGGCAATGAATTTTCTGCTGCCGCACATCCGGCGCATGCCTGAGACGCTGGCACGCGAACAATTCGCAGCCGACGCTGCACAGAAGCTGGGCATCAGCTCGGCCATCATGCGCGAGGAACTGCGTCAGGCCGCGCTCCGGCGGCGCGACCGAGTGGAGGTAAGGCCGGCGGCACTCACCGAAGTCGAGCGGGTCCTGTTGCGGGCCCTCGCCAGTACTGAAATCGAGAGCGCCTACGCTCGCCACCTTGCCGCCAAAGCCCTTGAGAAACAGCCGGCATGGTTTGAACATCTGGCCTCGTTCCCCGCCATGCAGACTTTGGCTCTGCGCGAGGCCAAGGACCCCATGGACGTCGTCGAAGACCCGGGTCAAAAGGCGCTGCTGGCTGAAGTCTTGCTTGGCGAAACCAGACCTCCGGAGGATTGCGAGGTCGAAGGCGCCTTGCAGGAGGTTCAGGAACGCGCGATCGAGGCTCAAGTCCGCGATTTGCGGACCCGGATCGCCGAAGCCGAGCGCGGTGGAGAGAGCGAGGCGCTGGCAATCTTAACCCAGCAAAAGCTGGAGCTGGACAGGGCCCTGAGGCAATTGCAGGGCCACAAGGCTCAGAAGTGAGGGTTTACGGTACGGTTTCCGCCGTGACCGAAGTGCTTGAAAACTGAGTCGATGGAGCCGTCTCGAGCGTCTAAAAATATGGGAGCAGGAGCCGGCGGGCCGGGACCGCTGGGCATGGATCGCGGAGCCGTTTTGGGGAAGGTAGTTTTCCCCCGATTTGCTGCTGGCGCTGGCAATCGGAATTGTGGTAATCTATTGATCTCAGTGAGGATGCGCGCCCCTTTGCCCCACATATGAGCTGCGGCTCGCGGGCGACCCAGGCGAAACCTGAAGCGCTGTCATCCTGTTCCGAGAAAATTGTTCACCGCTTTGGCGGAAAGTGAAAGTGTCCACGCAGGAGGATTTCTCAACAGAAATCCCCTTTCGCGCGTCTGGAACCTGATTTTGCGGGCTCCAGGTTTCGACGCTGTGCGCGTGAAGAACAGAATGAAGCGCTGTTCCCGCGCCGCCGAGACGCGATCGAGCGGCCGGGTCCACACAGCGGTGCAGACCGAGATGACATCGGGCAACACGTATCGCGCGGATGCGTTTTGCCGAAGAGAGCAGGATTGAATTGGCAATCGACGAAAACAAATTTGAAGAGGACGTTCAGGGCCTGATCGAAACGGGCAAGGAAAAGGGCTACCTGACGTACGGGGAAGTAAACGAAGTGCTTCCCGATGAGATCGGCTCGCCCGACGACCTCGACGACCTGATCACCACCATCGGCACCCAGGGCATTGATCTGCTCGACGCTCCGAAGTTCCCCGGCGATAAGGATTTTGAGCTCGAAGAGGGCGAGGACGTCGAGCTCGATCTGACGCCGGGCACGCTCGAAAAAACCAACGACCCAGTGCGCATGTATCTGCGTGAAATGGGCACTGTGCCGCTGTTGACGCGCGAAGGCGAAGTGGAGATTGCCAAGCGCATCGAGCGCGGCCAGATGCGCGTGCTCAAAGCGATTTCGCGCTCGCCCATCGTGATCCGCGAGATTGCGGCGCTGGGCGAAGACCTCAAGCGCGGCGTTCGCAATGTGAAAGAAGTGGTGATCTTCGACGAGGAAGAGCTCACCGAAGAAGTCGTGCAATCCCGCGTCAAGGCCACTGTCGCGCGCACCGACGCCTTGGTCAAGCACCAGAAGAAAATTGCGCAGCTTGAAGAGAAAGCCGCTGCCATCGCGCCGGGCAACAAGGCCAAGGTAAAAGAAGCGCGCCGGCTGCGCTGGGCCATCGCCCGCGAAAAAGTCTACGTGTCGCGCATCGTCCGCGAGCTCAAGTACACGCCTCTCGAGCGCAAGCGCCTCCTCGACAAGGTCAACAAGACCGTCGACACCATGCGCACGCTCGAGCGGCAGATTCGCTCGCTCGAGCAGAAGTATGAAGCCTCGAAAAGTGAGGAGCTGAAAAAGGAATATCGCCGCCAGCAGAAGAACTGCCGCACCGACCTCGAAAAAATCGAAGGCGACGCCGGCGTGTCCATCGTCGAGCTGAAACGGACCCAGCGCGAGATGATCCAGGGCGATATGGACGCCGAGCAGGCCAAGAGGGAGCTGATCGAGGCCAACCTGAGACTCGTCGTATCGATCGCCAAGAAGTACACCAACCGCGGACTGCAGTTCCTCGACCTGATTCAGGAAGGCAACATCGGCCTGATGAAGGCAGTCGACAAATTCGAGTACCGGCGCGGCTACAAGTTCTCAACCTATGCGACCTGGTGGATCCGCCAGGCAATCACGCGCGCCATTGCCGATCAGGCGCGAACCATTCGCATCCCGGTCCACATGATCGAGACCATCAACAAGCTCATCCGCACCAGCCGCCAGCTTGTGCAGGAGCTGGGCCGCGAGCCTTCGAGCGAAGAAATTGCGCGCCGCATGGATATTCCTGTGGCCAAGGTGCGCAAGGTGCTCAAGATCGCGCAGGAGCCCATCTCGCTCGAAACTCCGATCGGCGAAGAAGAAGACTCGCACCTCGGCGACTTCATCGAAGACCGCCAGGCCGTCTCGCCGTCCGAAGCGGTAATCGGCGTCAACCTGAAGGAGTACACCTCGCAGGTCCTGCGCACGCTTACGCCGCGCGAGGAGCGCGTAATCAAAATGCGCTTTGGCCTCGAGGACGGCTCCGAGCACACGCTCGAAGAAGTGGGCCAGAGCTTCCAGGTCACGCGCGAACGCATCCGGCAGATTGAAGCCAAGGCGCTGCGCAAGCTGCGCCATCCCAGCCGCAGCCGCAAGCTCAAGGCGTTTGTCGAAGGCGTGAAAGAGATGTAGTTTTGAAGGGGCCCGGCTTCAGCCGTGCCGTAGCCCAAGACCAAATAAAAAGGAAAGGGGGCTTCAGCCCCCTGGGCCACGGCCATCAAGCCGCGGCCCTTTTTTCGGCTTCCAACATCCCCCTGGTTTCCGCTTGCCATTGCTACAATCGCCCTATTCCTAATGGAGGCCCTTCGATGCTCCTGCAGTGTCCCTCGCGTCCTCTGCTCATCCTGTGCGCCTCAGCGCTTTTCCTCGCCGTTGGACGCGCGCAAAACGCCGCGCCCGCAACCCGCACGCTGGTGCGTGCAGCGCATCTCGTCGACGTTCGCACCGGCAAAACTCTCGACGCCCAGACCATCGTCGTATCCGGTGACCGCATTCTGTCCATCGCGCCCACCGCCTCCACGCCCGCCGCACCGGGAGACTCAGTCGTCGACCTTGGCCCACTCACCGCCCTTCCCGGCCTCATCGACGTGCATACCCACCTGACCATGTCCACCAACTTCGATCCCCTGTCGCGAATCACTGAGACAGATGCCAAAGACGCCATCAACGGCGTAGCCAACGCGCGTGTCACGCTGTTGGCCGGCTTTACTACCGTGCGAAACGTGGGCGCCTCGGGCTTTGTCGACGTCGATCTCCGCGATGCCATCAACGCAGGGCAGGTTCCCGGCCCGCATATGCAGGTCTCCGGTCCCCTCATCGGCATCACCGGCGGCCACTGCGACGACAACTTGTTGCCGTACCGCTATCACGACGTCGCCGATGGCGTCGCCGACGGCATTCCCGCCGTGCAGCACAAGGTCCGCGAGAACATCAAGTACGGCGTCGACCTGATCAAGATCTGCGCTACCGGCGGCGTCTTATCCAAGGGCGACGATCCGCAGGCTTCTCAATTCACCCTTGAGGAGATGAAGGCCATGGTCGCCGAAGCGCATCGCCTCGGCCGTAAGGTGGCTGCGCATGCGCACGGCGCCCAGGGCATTCTCTGGGCGAGCGAAGCGGGCGTCGACTCCATCGAGCACGGCAGCTACATCGACGACGCCGGCATTGCGGAGATGAAAAAGTACGGCACCTATCTTGTGCCGACTCTCTATCTTGAAGACTGGATCGCGCAGTACGGCCATCTGCCGGTTTACTCGCAGCAGAAGATGATCGACGTCAGCGCGGTGGCCAAGAAGAACATTCGCCACGCCTACGAATCAGGCGTCAAAATTGCGCTCGGCACCGATGCCTCCGTCTATCCCCACGGCCTCAATGGCCACGAACTCGAAGTGTACGTGCGCGACCTCGGCATGACCCCGCTTGCCGCGATCCAGACGGCCACGCTGAATGCCGCTGACCTGATGGGCTGGACCGACCGCGTAGGATCCATCGAGCCCGGCAAATGGGCCGATATCATCGCCGTCGACGGCAACCCGCTCGACAACATCAAGCTTTTGCAGGATGTGAGATTCGTGATGAAGGCGGGCGCGGTCTACAAGGGGCCCGGCTGGCACTGACCTACCGCTGCACTTCTGCGCTGCCTCAGAACCCGTAGTTTTTCTTGCGCAACGCGTTCTTGTATGCGTCGCGCGCCTTAACGGCCACGGCCTCCGCATCCTGGAGCTTGAAGCCGGCGTCGTCCCACTTCTCCATCTCAACCATCGAATGGTCGCTGTTTGCCAGGGCCTCTTCGGCGCGGATTGCGTCCACCCAGTGATCCACAGCCTCTTTATACGATTTGAGAAGTTGGTCGAAGTCCAAGTTTGCCATGGATTTGAACCTAGGGCCTGTCGCGGGCCCGCGTCAACTGCTGCCCCGCTGATTTCACCAGAGATTCACGTACACGCTTCGTGGGGAACGGGCCTCGCCGGCCTTCGAGCGCCAAATGCTCTCCGCTATAATCGGCCTTTGATTTGGAAGGGGCTATCGAATTCATGAAAGAGATCTCGCGCCGCCAGTTTGGAAAAACTGCAGTGGCTACCGCTGCCCTCGTCCGCATGGGAATGCCCGAATTCGCCCTTGGCCAGCCTTCACCGTTGCCGGGTCGCGCCGACCGCAGATTCCCGCCAGGGTTCGTGTGGGGATGCGCGACCGCGTCATATCAGATCGAAGGAGGCGTGCACGAGGGCGGCCGCGGAGCGACGAACTGGGACGTCTTTGCGCATACGCCGGGCAAAACTCACAACGGCGAAACGGGCGATGTGGCCGACGACTCCTATCACCTCTACAAAGAGGACGTCGGGCTCTTGAAAAATCTCGGAGTCGGCGCCTACCGCATGTCGATCGCCTGGTCGCGGATCTTTCCCGACGGCAAGGGCCAGCCCAATCCCGCCGGCCTCGATTACTACAAGCGCGTGCTCGACGAGCTGCTGGCAAACAAAATTACGCCCTACGTCACGCTCTTTCACTGGGACTTGCCCGCCGCGCTACCGGGCGGCTGGCAGTCGCGGGATACGGCGTTGGCCTTCGCCGATTACACGGGCTACGTGGCGCGACAGCTTTCGGACCGCGTTCAGCATTTCATGACCACCAACGAATTTGTCTGCTTTACCGATTCCGGCTACCAGAGCGGCCAGTTTGCTCCGGGGCTGCGGCTTCCGGCCGCCGAGGTAAACCAGATTCGCCATCACGGCATTCTCGCGCACGGGCTGGGCGTCGAGGCCATTCGCGCCAATGCGCCCGCCGCCAGGGTGGGCTTGGCTGAAAACGCCAAGGTCTATGTGCCGGTCATCGAAGACCGCGCCAACATCGAAGCCGCGCAGCGCGCCACACGCGAAGAAAACGCCCCCTTCCTCACCACGGTGCTCGAAGGCCGCTACCCCGATTCCTATTTGCAACGCGAGGCAGCCAATGCGCCGCGCGTCGAGCCCGGCGATATGAAGGCCATCGGCAGCCGGCTCGATTTCGTCGGTCTCAATGTGTATACCCCAACCTACGCGCGTGCCGACAATTCGGCGCGCGGATATGCGATCGATCCCTACCCCGCCTCCTATCCAAAAATGGCTTCCGGCTGGCTTTATATCGGACCGGAATGCATCTACTGGGCCGTCCGCAATGTCTCCGAGCTTTGGAAACCGCCGGCAATTTACATCACTGAAAACGGCTGCTCGTCCGACGACATCGTCACCCCCGCCGGCCGGATTGAAGACGTTGACCGCGTCATGTACCTGCGCAATCACCTCACGCACCTGCAGCGCGCCGCGTCGGAAGGCTATCCCGTGAAGGGCTACTTCCTGTGGAGCCTGCTCGATAATTTCGAGTGGGCCGACGGCTACAGCAAGCGCTTCGGCATTCACTACGTGGATTTCGCAACCGAGCGCAGAATTCCCAAGTTAAGCGCCGAGTGGTACCGCGAGGTGATCGCGCAAAACGCCGTCCTCTAATCCTTCCGCTCGTCGGCTCGGGACGATTCGTGCTCTCCCGAGCCGGCTTCGCTTCATCAGGTATCACTGCGGCACGACGAGCACTCCAGCCGCCAGCACTTTTTCTGTCAGCCGGTACAGGGCAAGCGGAAATCTGTACGAAATCGACCGAATATGCATTCCCAGCAGCGCAGCGGTTTCGGCCTGCGTGTACTCCTGAAGAACCACCCGGCACAATATCTCGCGATCGAGCCATCCCAGCTGAGCCAGGCATTTCTCCACATCGAGAACAAAGATGACTGCGTCTTCGAAGGTGCGAACCGGGCGGCTTGACGCCCATCCGCGCCCCACCGGGTCGCTCAGGATTGAGGGCGCCCTTCCCACCATCATCGATGCGTACAGATAGCGGCGCAGCAGCTTCTCGGTGTGCCTGCGATAAAACGCCAGGCTCGCCGGCGGTCTGGGCAGCCGCCTGACCTCGGCCGCTTCACGCCTCGCCTCGCATCTTCGCTCACTCCGGCTCCGCTCGATTCTCGATGCCGCGTGAATCGTACTCACTTCCCAGGCCGGCAGGTGCAGCGCTGCGCTCATTGCGCACCTCCCGCTGCATTCGCCGCCGCCCAAATCCTCGCCAGGGGCGTGCGAGGCGGCCGTCCGCGCCGTTTGCGGCTTTCCGGCGTTGGAAACTCCCTCAGCTTAGTTCGACAATCCTCGCAATAAACACTCCCGTGAGTCTGTGGCCGGTACCAAAGACAACCGCAACTCTCGCAAACTTTTAAATGAACGCGCACTTCCATGACTGATTCTCCGTTTTTCTTTCCTCTCCCGCCTGAGCTCTGATGAGCAGTTGATTCGGCAGGGTGATGAGAACCAGGCAAGGCAACTCAGGTTTCTCCTGACCTGATGGGGGATTGCCGCCCGGAGTCTCTCGTTTCGTTTTGTCATGACCACGGCGCGCAGATCCTGGAATTTTTTCTCCATCGGCTCGGCCCCGGCATCCGGAGAGGATGCTGGAATGAGAGTCAGAAACCGGCGCGATCGATCCGAACCGGTCTTCGTTCATTTCTTCCCGCCAAAAAACAGGAATCCGCCCTCGTTCTGCTGGGCGGCGATGAACGATTCCAAAAAGTTCCTCAAGCCAATGCTCGATGGAGTAAACCAAATGTAGAGACTCGTTTTAACAAGGTCAACGTCTCGCTGCTGCTTTCCCCGCCCCGGCTCTGCCCTCTCGGCGCCGACGCTCAATTTCATGGCGTTTTGACGCTGATAACTTTTCCAGAAGAAACCAAGGGGCTTTCGCGTCCATTGCTGGCGGCGAATTTTCCACAAATGAATTTCACTCAGATGCACGAACGGCTCCGCCTGGAACTGCTCCGCAGGATTCAGCGCGGCACGTTGAGCGTTTCGTTGCTGGCGCGCCAAACCGGCTTCGGGCAACCGCATCTCTCCAACTTTCTCCGCAGCCGGCGGCAATTATCGCTCGAAGCCATGGACCGCATTCTGGCGGCGCAGCGCCTCACCGTTGCCGACCTGCTTCCCGTCGTGCGCCAGGCCGGTTTCTGGCCTGAAATCGAGGCCAGCGATTCCGTCCCCGTGGTTTCGCAGGCCGCTGCTCTCTTCGAGCCAACGATCAGGCCCACGACCGTGCAGTTCATGCTCCACCTGCCGCCCAACTCCCTCGATTCGATTCGCGCGCGCGCTCCCAATACGCGGCGCGCGTGGCACCGGTTCGTTGCTGTTCATGTGCCGGCGGTCGATGCCGCGCCGATGGAGCCGCTGGTGCTGCCAGAGGCCATCGTCCTCATCGACCGGCATTACAACTCGCTGCTCCCTTACCGGCCGAATCGCCCCAATCTGTACGCGGTTCGCCGCCTTGCCCGCCTCTGGTTGCGCTACGCCGATTTTCTTTCCAACCGCCTGGTGCTGCGCCCCTACAACATGGCTTTCCCCGTTGACCTGATTGAGCTGGATCCCGGAGAGGCACCAGGCGACTTGCTGGTCGGGAGGATCGTCCTCGTTCTGAACGAGCTTTGAGCCTCGGCGCGCAGAGCTCGAAATTATCCTCACGGTATAATCTCCGGGACCTGCTGCGGGAGTTAAAGATTTGGCTTTGAGGGGCGAGGGATCGCCAAAAAACGGAATGCGCCGCGAAAGCTTCGGCTTGTCGCCCGATAGCCTGCGCACGCTCCGCGCCCTCAAGACGCCCCCGCTTATCCAGAAATTTGTCGACGAGCTGACCTATCAGTATGCCGACACGGCCTGGTCGCCCCAGCGTGTGCTGCGCGAGCGCAAAGGACATTGCCTGGAAGGCGCGCTGCTGGCCGCCGCGGCCCTTCGCGTCAACGGCCATCCCCCGCTGCTCATGGATCTCGAGGCCGTGCACGATGACGACCACGTAGTCGCCATTTATCGCGAGCGCGGACTGTGGGGCGGAATCGCCAAGTCGAACTTCGCCGGCCTGCGTTTTCGCGCCCCCATCTACCGCACCCTCCGCGAGCTGGCGCTCAGCTACTTCGAGGACTACTACAATCTGCGCGGCGAACGCACCCTGCGCTCCTACTCGCTGCCGGCCAATCTCGCGCGTCTCGACAGCCGGCACTGGATCACTTCAGAGGAAGATGTCTGGTGCGTTCCCGAGCTGCTCATTGCGGCGCGGCATTATCCGCTCTTTCCCGACAGGGTCGCCCGCACCCTGCCCCGGCTCGACCGCCGCAGTTTTGAATCCGGCCTCCACGGCCGCGTCGAACATTAGAAACAGGGAACGACGGAGCGACAACTGGTTCTCTAGTCTTCTTGTTCCCTTGTCACCTTGGTCCCTCGGTCCCTGCCTCTCACCCCTCGTGCGCGATCTCAGGATTCTCAAAGCACGTGAACCGCGAAATGAAGTTCAGGCGCACAGTTCCCGTCGGCCCGTTGCGCTGCTTGGCAATAATCAGCTCTGACTTCGCGCGGTCGCTCTCGGTCAGCTCTTCGTCCCGATTGTAGTAGGACTCGCGATGGATGAACGCTACCACGTCGGCATCCTGCTCAATCGAGCCCGACTCGCGCAGATCGCTTAAAAGCGGCCGCTTGTCATCGCGTTTCTCATTGCTCCGCGATAGCTGCGAAAGCGCCACAACCGGCACGTGAAGCTCCTTGGCCATCGCCTTCAGGCCGCGCGAAATCGCGCTCACTTCCTGCACGCGATTCTCATATCCCTTTTTCGTTCCCACGGGTGCGGCTGACATGAGCTGGAGATAGTCGATCACGATCAGGTCGAGGCCGCCGGCATTCTGCTTCAGGCGCCGCGCCTTGGCGCGCATCTCAGCAATCGTCGAGCCGGCCGAGTCGTCGATGAAGATCCGCGAATCGACCAGCATGCTCAGGGCGTCCTGCAGCTTGCCCTGGTCTTCCCGGCCCAGGAATCCGGTCTGCAGCCTTCTTTGATCGACTCGCGCCTGCGAGGCCAGCATGCGGCGCAACAGCGACTCCTTGCTCATCTCCAGGCTGAAGACGGCCACAATGGCACTGTGATAGACCGCCGCATTTTGCGCGATGTTGATGGCCAGTGCGGTTTTGCCCATCGAAGGCCGGGCGGCGATGATGATCAGCTCGCCCTTCTGCAGGCCGCTGGTCATGCGGTCGAAATCGTAGAAATTGGTGGCCAGGCCGGTGATCTCTCGGCTCTGCTTGTACAGGTTGTCGATCGTTCCGAACGAGTCGCGCACGATGATGTCGATCGGCTGCAACCCCTGCGTCAGTCCCGACTCGCTTACTTCAAGCAGTTGCGACTCGGTCGAGTCGAGGATGCCGATCGCGTCTTCACTCTGGTCGGCAGCCTTGGCAATGGCCGCCGAGCAGATGCCCATCAACCGGCGCAACAGGCTCCGGTCCTTGACGATCCGGATGTAATCCTCAATCACCGGCCTGCGCGGCAGACCCTCGGTGAGCGACGCAAGATAGGCCACGCCCCCCACGGCTTCCACTTCCTTGTATTTGGCCAGCTCGTTGGCCAGCGTGACAATGTCCACGGCGCGGGCCGTATCCATCAACTCGCTCATGCGCAGGTAAATGCGGCGATGCGAGTCGAGCGAGAAGTCATCGGAGGTGAGGACTTCAGCGGCCTCGGCGTGCGACGCGTTGTCGAGCAGAATCGCGCCGAGGATGGTCTTCTCTGCGTCGATGTTCGCCGGAAGGCCCTCAAGGGAGAGATCGGGGATGGTGGCCATGAATGCGAGTTTGAGGCCCGCGGCAACGGTCGGCAAGTGCGCAAAAAGTGTCCGAATCTGGAAGCTGAGGAAAAACCGACTGCGTTCAGCCGACGAATAGCCTTATTCCCTTGTTCCCTCGTCCCCTCGTCCCCTCGTCCCCTGTTTTCTTCACGCCACCGGCCGAATCTCGTATTCGAGCCTGCCGGTAGCCTTCAGTTCGACGAGTGACAGGCTCTTGCCTGGTACCGGTCCGGGAGACGCCTGGCAAGCGGCTTCAGGGCCGCAAGCCGTACTTGAAACCGGGGCCGGGCGCATCGAGTATTCCGCGTTCGAAAGCACGATGGCAGCATCGAAGACCGGGATTCGCTCCAGAATCTGGCCCTCGCGCTCGACGGAAACCAGAATGCGGTCGAGCGCAAACGTAATCCGCTTGCTTCCTCCGCCCGGCAGTGCATATCGCACTCCCGTGTTGTCCTGCGTGTCCAGGCCGTACTCCGCGTCGAAGCCCAGCGCTTCAACCGGCAGCTCCTCACCGAGGAAGGTGCCCCAGGCTGATTCCGCGCTCGCGGTTTGCGACTGCAGCAGCGCACCGAAGGCCGGCGTCCACATAAGAGTGAGCCCGAGCCGCTGTTGCTTTGTGATGACCTTGGGCGCCGCGGCAAACGCAGCATAATAGCTGGGCCGCCGGACGTAGGTGAAGACGATGGGCTCGCGCGAGTCCTTCAACTGCTCGGCAAATGAGTATTCATTCACCGGGCGCAGCATCTTGCGCGCTTCGGAGATCTGGTCGGCTGTGGGATGCCAGTCGTAATGAGCGCGCTCGAGAAATCGGTACGGTGAAAGCCCTGCACCGTCTCCCGGATTCATCGCCTCGACCTTCGGCCATTCGTTGTTCAGCCTGTCGCGCGCCGCCTTCAGCTGCGCATCCCGCCGTTCTGGCGCGGTGGCGAATGCCCGCATGATCACGCATTTGTCGGCGAGCGGCGTGTCGATCGCCGAGACAATCGACCGTTGCCGCGTCGTCTCGATGCTGCAGTTCGCCGTCCAAACCGCCTGGTCGGGCTCGGGCAGCAGGTTGTATGAAAGCCACTTTCCCCAGCGGTCTTCCTCGCCCAGCAGAATGTCGCCAAAGTGCGTGCCGCGCCAGTAGCTGTATGCCATCCGCAGGCTCTCATGATGCGCTTCAAGCGTGGCCCCGAGATCGGGACCGTCAGCCTCATAAAAGTAGCCGCAGGGGCTCTCGAATTCGCTTGCGCTGGCTTCGGCCTGCGTTTTCAGCCGGTCGGCGAGCGCCGCATCCGGATAGATTGCAAGAAACGCCGCTCCACCGGCGAAGATGCTGCTGTATTGGCTGCAATCGCTCTTTCCCCGGCTAACAAAATCGGGATCGTCGAGCACAACACGCAATGCCTTGCGGCAACAATCGATCGCGCGGGCATGAACATCCGGCGCGATGGCAGGGCCGGTCTTCAGCAGGCGCAAAGTCTCCGCCATGCATTCTGCGGCCGCAGTTGTCGCCCCAAGGCTCCATTGTTGCGGGCCATGCTCGCTGAACTTGCCTTCGGGCGACTGCATGTTGCACCAGTATTCCAGCGCAAGCTCCAGCCGGCCCCTGAGCGCCTTGTTTGCGTAGTACTGATTCCATTTGCGCTGGCTCGCGTAAAACCATGCCAGCGTGAGAATGCTCTCCATGATCCGGGCGTTATAGGGGTGAAGATTGCCGGCGCCGCCTCCCGCGGAAGTATTGATGAAGCCCTTGTCCGGCACGTCAATTTTGACCGCGTTGGCGATGCGCGCAAAGTACGCGATGTTATAAGGCATGTCGAGATCGGCGTCGGAAAAATCGGCGGGCCTCGCTCGCGCCGCATCAAACGGGGGAATTGGAGGAACCGCGGCGGCGTCATCGGCTGCCGATCGGATGGCGAATGAAGACGCCAGCGGCACAGCAGCCGCGCGAGTGAGAAATTCTCTGCGATTCATCGGGACACCGGTCGCGAGAGATTTGGTTTCGTGTCCCTTACCCTAAATGACTGCAGCCGGAAAGTGTCAAGCACTGCGAACCATCGCGGTCACGACATCGATCCGTTCATTCCGTTAAAGATTTGGTCGAAGGCGCGATTCTCTGCGGCAAAGCGCAGCCGCTTGACGTTCTCCACGCAGATCTCCTGAGGCGTGGGCTTCGCCTTGAGAATCTCGACGACTTCGGCAATAAACTCGCCGAGGGGCATGGCTCGAGGATCGTTGGCGCCGTCCATCAGATCGGTTTGCACGTAGGGAGGAACCAGTTCCAGGACTTCGATCGCGGTCCTGCGCAACTGGTGGCGCAGCGACAGCGTGTAGGAGTGGAGGGCGGCTTTCGTGGCGCAATAGGTGGGCGTGATGGCCATAGGCAAAAACGCCAGGCCCGAAGATACATTCACGATCGCCGCCCGCGGCCTCTTCTCGAGATGCGGCAGCAATGCCGCGGTCAGGCGAATGGGGCCGAGAAGGTTGGTGGCCACAATAGCCTCAGCATCAGCCAGGTCCGCCTGCTGGGCAGCGAGGTTTTCGCGCCGCATGATGCCGGCATTGTTGACCAGCACGTTGAGGCCGGGATACTCAGCGACCGCCCTGGCGGCGAAATCGCGAATCGACGCCGCGTCTTGCATGTCGACCATGAGCGACTTCATCCCCGGATTGGCGGCAGTGGCCGCATCGAGCGCTCCCTTGCGCCGGCCCGCAATAATCACCTGATTGCCCAGCGCGTGGAAGGCTTCGGCCAGGCCGCGCCCGATGCCTGAACCTCCTCCCGTAATCAAAACCGTGTTCCCGGTAAGTTCCATAAAATCATTGCCTCAACAGGCATGATAACGAGGCCGGGTCAAAGAAGTGTGATATGCGCCGAACACCGCCGCGCCCATCGGCCTTCGCGCGCCATCAGAAGCATCGGATTGGCCCTTCGAGTCGTGCCCGATTCAGACTTCGATCCCTCAACTCGACAGGTGATTTAGATCACATATTGTCGCCGCAGACGAAAAGCATAATGAACCTTCAATTGCTGGGAGTGAACTTCACAATAAGGCCATTTACGTCGACTCTGTTTTCGTCGATCTTGATTGATCCGCAATCACGCGCGGCCGATATGTGCCGGAGGAAGGTGAATTCGTGACAGCCCGAAATCTTTCCAATGCGACCTTGCAACCAGAGGCGCTGTCCTGGCCGAGCATTCTGCCGAGCGGTTCTGACGCTCCCTTGAGACTCATTCGTCCTCGCCGGCAAGTTTCAGAAGCCCGCGTTGAGGCATTGGCTTTTCCCGCTGAGCTCGACCTCAACAACATCGGCCGCTGCCTGCGTTGGGCCGTTGCCATTGAAGGCGGAACGGCTTTGTTGATCTGCGCGATCTGGGCTCTACTCCACCTTTAGGCTTTAAGGCCGAACCCCGCGAATCCCCTCACGCCTCGCATTGGCAGCGGCTCGCAGGCCTGTTTCTTGCGCACAAGACCCACTCGGCGCATCACGCGCTTCGGGGCCTGAAACGCTCGTCTTTCCAACCTCGCAGGATGGCCGCCTGTTCATGCAATCTGGGTCAAAAAATGCACCCCTTTTGTCGCAAAATCTGCGATGATAAGTGGATGTGCCTGACGGGCACTGTCGGCAGATAGGAACGCTCTTCGAAGTGAAACCCACAGTGCGCCGCGCGGCGTTCATCTACAATCCGGCCTCAGGTCAATACTCCGCTCGGCGCGCGGCAGGCATTCAAGACGCCCTCGACGTCATGCGCAGCGCAGGCGTCGAGACCGAGGAATTTGAGACCAACGGCGCCGGAAGCGGAACGGCCTGCGCAGAGCGCGCCGTTGCCGCAGGTTGTGATGCGATTATTGCCTGCGGGGGCGACGGCACCGCCCATGAGGTCGTGCAAGCCCTGGTGGGAACCGATGTCGCGCTGGGAGTGATCCCGCTGGGTACCGCCAATGCCCTGGCCTCGAATCTCGGGTTGCTGGGCTCGCCGGCAAAAGTCACACGCTCGCTGCTCGAAGCCACGCCGGTGCGAATTCCCATTGGACGCATTCACTTTCACGACAGCGCCGGAAATCCTGATTCACGCTACTTCGTCGTGGCCGCCGGCGTTGGGGCCGACGCTCTGCTGATGGCGCGCATGGACGCAGGCTTGAAACGCCGCCTCGGCTATGTTCTTTACCTGACCGAGGCCTTTCGCATCTGGGCAACCCATCCTTTTCCGCTTTTCCAGGCCGCGTTTACCAAAAACGGGCACGATGCGGCGCGCAGCGCTGAAATTTCGCAATTGCTTGCCGTGCGCGTGCGATCGTTCGGCGGCGTGCTGCGTGAACTCGCTCCCGGAGCTACGCTGCGCAGCGGAAATCTCAATCTGGTTGCCTTCAAAACCCAAAACCGGCTCCGCTACCTCAGCTTCCTCCTCGCCGTGGTCGCCGGCCGCCACACATATATGCGCGACATCGAATTGTGGGACGCGACTTCGGTTGAATGCCGGGCGCGCAATGGCTCCTCCAAGCCGATCTTTGTCGAAGCCGACGGCGAGGTGTTGGGCAGCCTCCCCGTCCGGCTCGAAATGGTGCCCGATGCACTGACGGTCCTCGTTCCTCAGGGCGCAAATCCGTAAACCGGCGCCACAGCCGGTTTCGGCTGACTTCCCGGCAACTGCAAAGCTGCATTCATTCCTGCGCGGATCGCGCCACTCGTTCTCTTTCAGAGGTGACGGAGTAGACTTTAAGTCCATGCGATTTCCCCCGGCCGTTTCCAATGGATAAGCCTGTTCTGGTCAGGCTGAATCGGCAAGAGCCATGAGTACGAATGAACCAGAATCAGCGGGTGAACATTCTGAATCGGATTGGAGTCGTCAATGAGCAGCAGCAGCGTACAAGTCGGTCAGAAGACCTATGAGATGCCCCCGCGCGAAGGGATCAGCATCGCGCATTTTCTCACCGTCGCCGATATCGAGCGATCGGCACGCTATTACGAAAAGGTCTTCGGCGCGCGCATTCTGAGTCTGGGTGACGGCAACGCGCCTGGGTACCTTCAGCTCGCGAATATCTGGATGATCGTGAACGTTGGAGGCGGCCCGACCCCCGATAAGCCGACCGTAACGCTCAGCGTCCCCGACCCGAATCACATCAACAGCTTCATGAATTTCCGCGTCGCCGATATTCAGGCGTGCTACGAACTTTGGAAAGGTCGAGGCGCGGAGTTCATTACGCCGCCGATCCCCAAGTACGGCGAGATTCGATGCTATATCCGCGATCCTGACGGATACATTATCGAGGTCGGACAAAGCACGGATGTCACCTTCGGCTGAGCCCACGGCTTCTCGTGGTCCCCACGGACAAGTCTTCGCCCGTGGGGTGACTTGAGCCGGGCCGGCCCCGCGCCACCACTTACGGGCTTTGGCCCCTGAGGGAATTTTGTCGGCACCTACGTCATCATCAGGAACGCACGAAGTATCAGGGCACGAGTTTACTCGTGCCGAATGCGCGCCCAAATGATTTGGGGCTTTAGCCCCTGAGGGAAGGAGCAGGGGCCTTCAGGCCCCTGAAAAAGTCCAGGGTGCCCCACCCTCGCCCAATCCGTCGCATTTGGGGACCGAGGATCGATGCCGGTCAAACGGAAGGAGCACGGGCCTTCAGGCCCCTCAATGAAGGCGTATCGTTCGCGGGCTTCAGCCTCGGAATGACGCGCTAGATCCCCTCTGCGCCCAGTCATCCTGAGCGCAGCGAAGGATCTGCAGTTGCTTTTCGAACGTCTTGCCATCCCTTCGGGCCGAGGCACGAAGTATCAGGGCATGAGGGGGCGCCCTCTGGGCCGCATGCCGAAAATGCATCCCAAAAAGTGAAGCGGCTTTAGCCCCTGAGGGGCGCCTCTTTTCAGACCAACGACCCCCACCCTTACCCGGCCGCGTTCCGACCATCGAATCCGCCTCGCCAGCCCCTCTGGGAATGCCCCGCCCCTTGACCCGAGTCAGTCGAATTTATGCTTAAAACCATATTTATTTTTTGGAAATATAGATTTCGGTAGGGCTCCCCACCAAAAATCGGCCAAATCGATCATTTTTCTTCAATTTTTGATTGGCAGCAAAATTGCACCCCAAGGGCAAGTCTTCCCCATACGTTGTTCATCCTCATAACACTGTCTTTCATCACGATAAAGCGGTTGTTCATCCCCATAGCGTTGTCTTTCATCCCGCCCTCGTTTTGACCATTTCTTCCTGACCTGGAGGCCGAAATCGATGAAAGCGTCATTTGCGAAGCTATCCACCCTGGTTCCCGTCGCGTTTGTAGCGTTCGCCTCGGGAGTGACTCTGCTGGCTCAGGCTACCGGATCGACAGCAGCCATCACTGGCACCGTCACCGACGCCTCAGGGGCCGTCGTGCCGGGAGCGACAGTTGAACTGTCGAACGCTTCAACCGGCCAGTCCTATAAAGCTGTCACCAATCCAGAGGGGTCCTACACCATCGCAAATGTCGTCCCCGGCCCTGGCTATAAAGAGACCGTCACCCGCAGCAACTTTGAGACGGCGGTGCTGACCGGCCTCTATTTGAACGTGGCCGTGACGCGAACGCAAAACATCAAGCTGATCGTCGGCTCAGTTTCCGAGACCGTTGCCGTATCGGCCTCAAATCAGGACGTGACTCTCGACACGACGGATGCAACCGTCGGCAACAGCTTCCAGGTGCAATACCTGAACGATCTGCCAATCGCATACCGCGACTCTCCTTCGGCGCTGTTTACGCAACAGCCGGGCATGACGCTGGATGGCGCGGCGACCGGCGCTCGTACCGATCAGAGCCGCGTAACCCTCGACGGCCTGGATGTGAACGACATGGCCGCCGGGGGGTTCGGCGAGATTATCGGGAACGCTCCCGTTGACTCAGTCCAGGAGATGCGCGGCACCACCGCCGGCATGCTGTCAAGCAACGGCAACGGTGCCGGCGCCCAATTCGAGCTGGTCACCAGATCGGGCACCAATCAGTTCCACGGCAACATCAATGAATATCATCGCGACACCGATCTCGAGGCCAACGAGTGGTTCAATAACTTCGACACGCCGAAGACTCCGCGGTCTCCGCTGATCCGCAACCAATTCGGCGGCAACTTCGGCGGACCGATTTGGAGAAACAAGATTTTCTTCTTCTTTGACTACAACGCGCGCCGCGATACGCTCTCCGGCTCGGCCCTGCGCACCGTTCCCACAAACACTTTCCTCAAACAAGACACCATCACCTATTTCACCAATATCGCAGCGGGGACGACGAACACCATCGACGCAGCCCAGGCGGCCCAGTATGATCCGGCCGACATCGGCTTTGATTCGCAAATGATGTCGGTGATTGGCGCGCGTTACCCCTCGCCAAACGATTTCAGCGGCGATGCCGGTGACCTGTTAAACACAGCCGGTTTCCGCTTTAATACCCCGACCCCATACATTGAGAACAATTACGTCGGCAAGGTCGATCTCAACCCATTCGATAATCACCACTTCTGGGCTCGCGTCACTTACAACAACATCAATGCCGTGCAAAGCCCGGTTGAGTTCCCCGGCGATCCTGAGACATTTCCCTATCTCGACAAGAGCCACGCCTGGGTTGTGGGTTGGGATTGGACAATTGGCAGGAATAAGACGAACAGCCTTGTGTGGGGCTCGACAATTGCCAACCTTGGCTTCCCCGTGACCTGGAACCCGCAGGGCCCGAATCAATATTACTGGGACGGCGACCCGGTGGGCGGCTCGTTCCTATCCGGAATTTACCCAACGGCCGGCGGCGGGCAGTCACGCATCTTCCCGATTCCTGTTGTGCGCGACGACTTCCATTGGACCAAGGGGCGCCATGAGTTTTCTATGGGCGGCACCTTCAAATACCCCAGCCCTCACTACAGCGTTTACCAGGACTACAACACCCCGCTGATCGGCCTGGGCGGCAATATCACCGGATTGCCCAACACCCCCGCCGAAGACTCCTGGCAGTTCACTCCGAACGATCTGGACCCCAATCAAACCAGCCAGACCATCTACGACTCCGCCCTCACCTTTGCGCTCGGCCGCTTTGCAAGCGTGGGCGCCACATTTAATTACACCGCGGCAGGATCGGTGGTTCCGCAGGGCACAGGCTCGCAAACCAATTTCCGCTACTACGAAACTGAGATGTACTTCGGAGACACCTTCAAGCTGACGCCGGCATTCACAGTCACTTACGGCGTTCGATACCAGAACTACACCGTTCCCTACGAGATCCACGGAATTGAATCGGTGCAGAGCTCGAGTTTCTGGAACTTCATGCACGCGCGCATCGCGCAAAGCGCGGCGGGTGTTGGCGGCCCCGAGTCGCTGCCCGGCGGTACAAACGCGGTACCGTACATCACCTACGGTCTGGGCGGCAAGGCCAATCACGGACCTCC
>Ga0187783_10001055_pt1 | contig 20359 bp, 20 predicted proteins | sample 1015_SJ02_MP02_2_FD_132471 | JGI IMG/M metagenome (GOLD analysis project Ga0187783, IMG submission 132471) | Tropical peat soil microbial communities from peatlands in Department of Meta, Colombia - 1015_SJ02_MP02_20_MG | ecosystem: Environmental > Terrestrial > Soil > Wetlands > Peat | place...
GACTGGCCCGGCATGAGGACGAACGCCGAATAGACCACGATCACGACCAGGAGCGCGAGCAGATAAGCCGCCCGGGTCCTGATCACCACGCTGAGCTGCAGATCCCGCACGCGCAGCGAGAAGGCGACGAAAAACAGCCCCGTCAGCGTGGCCGCAACGGTGCCGGTCAGCACGAAGAACGTGCTCCACGAGCCCGGGTTGTAGGCCGGGGCAAGGGCCACGGTCGCCAAGGTCATCCGATACCCCCTGTGATCCCACAGCCGTAGCACGCCTTTGATCGGCGAGGCGTCGATGGCGATCGCCGCCGCGCCGCGGTCCGTACCGAGCAACTCCTCCGCGATCAGGTCCCGAAGAAGTGGCCGGTCAAGACCGGCTGGGCCGACAGGCCATCGATAATCTTCGCATAGTGGTCGGTGACGTCGTCGATTCCCTTGTTGGCGACGCTGTCCGGGTTGGCGCGGGTGGCCTCGACGGTGTTGGCGTCGCCGGGTTACGGATGGCCCTACAACCGCACTAGAACGCCGAGGACCACAGGTGTAAACGCGGGACACTGCAAGGCAGGTGCGCACTAGCCTGCAAAAGTCAGGGCCAAGCGCGATCTGTCGAAGAGGTCAGATCCGCGCGGCCAGCGCCGCGTATCCCGTTGTACCAGTCGTCAAGGTAACGGGCCGATCCGCTGGGCTGAGTGAGGACGAAGAAGATAATGAAGAGGACCCAGGTCATCATGATCTTCGTCATCTAATTACCTCCCAGTGCGCTTTTGGCGTTCCCGGTGAAGCCGCACAAGGGGGAATCTGCTGTACAGCGTAAGCGGGATCTGCTGCGGTTGCATCAACCTCAGGATTGAGTGGGCATTATCCATCGTAAGGTTGATGCCGTGGCCAGGGATCAACACGGTGACTGATGGCGTGCCTGTCGCAGCCCGGTAGCTTCAATTAAGGAACCGCAGCAACAGGGAGCTACCGTGAGCATTCTGCTTGACCTGGCGGCGCTGGTCTGGCTGCTTAGCAGGCAGGTCAGGACCCGGCTGCTCAAGGAGAGTTATAAGGTGCCCGTCATCCTCGGGATTATTGGCTTGCTGGAGTTCGGCGCGTTCATGATGGGCGGGGGCCAGCAGTTCGCCTCGTTCCTGAAGGGGCAGCGGCCGTTGGCCACCATCCCGGACGGGAGGATTGTCATAGCCGCCGTTGCCGGGAGCCTTATCCTCGCCGCCATTACGGGTGCGCTGCGGGCGCCGACCGTCCGGCTATGGAGGCAGGACGGGCAGGTCTGGCGGCGGGGGACCTGGCTTACCGTTGTCCTCTGGATCGTGTCCATCGGCGCTCACCTGGGCTACGACGCGCTCATCGCGCGCGGCACCGGAAAGGCCGACATCGGTGATGCCACCATGCTGCTGTTCTTCGCTGTCTCGCTCACTGTCCAGCGGTGGATGCTTACTTCCCGCGCCCGCCGTATTTCCGCTCGGCTGATTTAAGCTGATCGCATGGCTGAGCCGGGTACCGACCAGCGGCAGCGGGGAAGCGCACGGGGCATCCCGGAGGGTCGTGGCGGCGCTCCGCCGCAGCCGGGGCGGACGGAGGGCCCTCCCCCTAGAGGGGTGGAGCGTTCACCGGCGCTGCGGTGGATCGTGCTGCCGATGTGCGCGGTCGTCCTCGGCCTGGTCACAGTCGTGACGATCCACGGGATGCTCGGTAAGGCACCGCTGGTCATCGCCGCGGCGGCGGTCGCGCTGCTGGTGGCGGTCGGCGGGGTTGGCTGGGTTCTCCTGGCCGGGGAAAAGCCTGTGTTGCACAGCATGGCCGGGCTGACGGCGGCCGGTTTGGCCGGGGCGGTGCTCACCGGGCTGCTGCCGTCAGGAACCGGCTACCTCGTCATCGTCATCGCGCTGATCGGCCTCGGGATGAAACTGCCGCCCAGGATGGCGGTCGCGTCGGGGCTTGTCGTCTTCGCGGCGGCCAACCTGTCGTTCCTGCTGGCCGCCAGGCTGTCGCTGACCGGCCTGGTCAGCCAGGACGCGGGCACGGCGTTCCTGTTCACGGTGGCGGCGTTCACCCGGTCCGTGCAGGTCTCGCACGCCTGGGCCCGCGCCGCCCAGGAGCGCGCCGAAGACCTGCTCGCCCAGCTGCGCGCTTCGCAGGCCGCCCAGGCCAAGGCCGCGGCGCTCACCGAGCGGGCCCGGCTGGCCCGCGAGATCCACGACATCCTCGCCCACTCCCTGTCCGGCCTGATCCTGGCGCTTGATACCGCGGAGCTGCTCGGGCGGCGCGGCGATGACCCGGAGAGCACGGCCAGGATCCTCGACCAGGTGACCCGTGCCCAGCGGATCGCGCGGGAGGGGCTCGCCGGCACCCGGCAGGCCATCTCCGCGCTGCGCGGCGGCGAGCTGCCCGGCCCCGCGCTGCTTGGCCGGCTCGTGCTGGAGACATCGGAGGCCACCGGCATCGACGCCGCCCTCACCGTCGACGGCGATCCGCGGCCGCTGCCGCCGGAGGCCGGGCTTGCCCTGTACCGGACGGCGCAGGAGGCGCTGATCAACACCGCCAAGTACGCCGGCCGGGGCGCACGCGCGGAACTGCGCCTCGGTTACGGCGCCGACGCCGTGCAGCTCACGGTCGAGGACACTCCCGCGGCCGGCGCGGTGCCGCCCGGCTCAGGCGGGCTGACCTTCGGCGGGTACGGGCTCACCGGGATGCGCGAACGGGCGGAGCTGCTCGGCGGTACGCTGACGGCCGGGCTAACCGAGCAGGGGTTCCGGGTGACGCTGTGGCTGCCGGCTGTCCCGGCCCCGCGGCGGGAGCAGGCGGCATGAGGGCGGGCGCGGAGGAACGGGACCGTTCGGACATCAAGGTCCTCGTCGCGGACGACCAGAAGATCGTGCGGGAAGGGCTGGTGACTCTGCTGGGCCTGCTGCCCGGGATCACCGTGGTCGGCGCGGCGACCGACGGCGAGGACGCAGTCCGCCAAGCCCTCGACCTGCGGCCGGACGTCGTCCTGATGGACCTGAACATGCCGCATTGCGACGGGGTCGAGGCAACGGAGCGGCTGCGCCGGCTGCGGCCGGACGCCGCGGTCGTGGTGCTGACCACGTACTCCGATGACGCCTGGGTGTTTGCCGCCCTCCAGGCGGGGGCCCGCGGCTTCCTGACCAAGGACGCCGGCACCGAGGAGATCCAGCGTGCCATCACCGACGTGGCGGCCGGGCACGCACAACTCGACCCCTCCGTGCAGCGGCGGCTGCTGGAGGCGCTGCACAGCGGGAACCGGTTCGCGGTCGCCGACGCCAGCGCCGACGAACAGGCCGGGGCCCCCGCGCCGCCCGGAACCGGCGCGGACGCCGAACCACCGGACGGGCTCTCCCCCCGGGAGACCGAGGTTCTCAGGCACATCGCCGCGGGGGAGTCCAACGGGGAGATCGCCACCGCCCTGTACGTGTCCGAGGCGACGGTGAAGACACACATCCACCACATGCTCAGCAAGACCGGCCTGCGGGACCGGTCACAGCTGGTCAGCTACGCGTTCCGCAACGGGCTGGCCGGCCGGGACTGACGTCCATCAACCGCAGGGTGGAGCCAGGGAAATCAACTCGCCGATCGATGGCACGGTGCCGCCAGCACCCTAGCGTTGGCAGGGCCAGCGCGAGCGCGACGGAATACCCATCAAGGGGGCATCGGCCATGGACACGTCGGCCTGGAACTTCCTACCCGGTGACAGCCGGTTGTCAGACGCAGAACGCGACCAGGCGATCGCCAGGCTGAGCGAGCACTTCCAGGTCGGGCGGCTCACTCTGGAGGAGTTCGACGACCTGTCCGGACGCGCGCTGCAGGCCCGCACCGCGGGCGAGCTCAGCGTGCTGTTTCTTGGCCTGCCGGAGAACACGGTTTCCGTCCCAACGGTCGCGGGCCCCTGGGCGGGCCAGCCCTCGCGGCTGACCCGTGACAGCGTGCGCGGCGCGGGCCGCCGGCCGGCGGCCCGCGCCGTCATCCTCTGCGTCATCGCGGCGATCATCCTGTTCGGCGCGCTCGGCCACGGTCACGGGCACGCCGGCCTGGGCTGGCTTGTGCTGGTCGTGATCGCCGTGTTCGTCATCCTGCGCCGCGCGCGCCGCGACCGTTGACAGCGAGCTAACCGAAAGCGGCCACCGACATGGATACCTCCTCGATGACACCCGCCCACGCCCGCCCACGCGGCCGGGCGCCGCGGACGCCGGACGACCGGTTCGCGACCTGGCTGCGCCGGCTGCGCTGGCCGGCCGTGGTCGTGTGGCTGCTCGCCATTGTCTTGCTCCACGGGCTGGCGGGCACACTGTCGAACGCGACCAACGACACCGCTGCGGCCTACCTGCCGTCCTCGGCCGCATCCACCAGGGTCGCGCTGCTCCAGGAGGCCGCCGCGCAGGCGGCAGCGCACACCGGCAGCGAGCTGGCGGCCAACGCGGCCGTCGTCGTCTTCGCCCGCGACAACGGCGCCCTGACGCCAGCCGACCAGGCCGTGATCGCCGCGGCTCGCGCTGAGGTAGCGGGTCTTGCCGGGCACGTGGCCGGCCTGGCGGCGCCAGGGCCGCTCCAACGGTCGGCCGACGGCAAGGCAGTGGCATTCACAGTGAACGTCACCGGGCAGGCCAGCTCGACCGGCAGCACAGACCGGACCGCGGTCAAGGCCATCCGCGCCGCGATCGCCGGCCCGGCGGGCAAGGCACCCGCCGGGCTCGCCAGCGCGGTGACCGGGCCCGCGGGCCTCCACGCGGACAGCACTGCGGGCAACCAGCAGACCATCCTGCTGCTTACCGCGCTGATCATCGTGGCGGTCATCCTGCTGCTCGTCTACCAGTCCCCCCTCTTGTGGCTGCTGCCGCTTCTCGGCGCGGTCGGCGCGATCATCCTGGCGCAGGCGGCCGCGCACGGCCTCGCGAACGCCGGGCTCACCGTGTCCACGCTGTCGGCGGACATCCTCATCGTCCTGGTCTTCGGCGCGGCCAGCGACTACGCCCTGCTGCTTGTGCACCGGTACCGGGAAGAACTGCGCCACCACGCCATGGCCGAAGCAGCCATGGCCACCGCCCTGCGCGCCACGCTGCCCACACTCGCCGCCTCCGCCGCCACGGTCACCTGCGCCATGCTCTGCCTACTCACCGCCGATTCCGCCTCGCTGCACGGCCTCGGACCGGTGGGCGCGGTTGGCATCGTGGCCGCGCTGCTCGCGCAGGCCACGTTCCTGCCCGCGCTGCTGCTCGTCACCGGGCGGGCGGCCTTCTGGCCGCGCATTCCGCGCTACGGGGCAGCCGGCCGGGAAGAATCGCGGCTCTGGGCGGGTATCGGCACCCGGGTCGCCCGTCACCCCGCCGCGACGGGGCTGGTGTTCATCGTGGCGCTCGGCGCGGCGTGCGCGGGCCTGGCGACGCTGCACATCGACAACAACCCCGTCGACAACGTGAAGGGCAACCCGGGCAGCGTCGTCGGCGAACACCTGCTCACCGCGCACTTCCCGGCAGGCGCGATCGACCCGCTCGTTCTGCTTGCCCCGCCAGCTCAGGCAGATGCGGCGGCGACGGCGGCGCGCGCGACGCCCGGCGTCGCCAGCGTACTGCCCGGCGCGCCCGTTGAAGGGTACGACAGCTACTCGGTCACCCTGTCGGCCGACCCGTACGGCCCGGCGGGGACGACGGCCATCGCGGGCCTGCGCCAGCGGCTGTCCGCCGATGCGCCCGGAGCACTGGTCGGCGGCAACCCGGCTATCGCCTACGACGAGACCGAGACCGCGGGCCGCGACGCCGTCGTCATCGTCCCGGTCGTCCTCGCCGTGATCCTCGTGATCATCGCGCTGCTGCTGCGGGCGATCGTCGCGCCCGTCGTGCTCGTGCTGACCACGGCGCTAAGCTTCGCGGCCTCGTTCGGGCTGTCGAACCTGCTGTGGCACGGGCTCGGCTACCCGGGTGTGCAGGCGGTGATTCCGATCTACATCTTCATCTTCCTCGTCGCGCTCGGCGTCGACTACAACATCTTCCTGTCCGCCCGGATCCGCGAGGAGTCACGCAAACTCGGACTGCACGGCGGCACGCTGCGCGGGCTGGGCGTCACCGGCGGCGTGATCACCGCTGCGGGCTTCGTGCTGGCCGGGACATTCGCCGCTCTGACGCAGATCCCCCAAGTGGACATCACCGAGGTCGGGACGGCCGTGGCGCTCGGCGTCCTGCTCGACACGCTGATAGTCCGCACGGTACTCGTCCCGGCTAGCCTGCTCACGATCGGCGAACGCGTCTGGTGGCCCGGCCGGACGGTTCCCCCGGACGCGGACCGGGCGACATAGCGAGGAGTCAACATAACTGGTCCGCATGCGCGCCGTCTCGAGCAGACCCAGAGGGGGTCCCTCCTCGCTACCGCCCGTACTCCGCAGAATTCACATGGAACCGAACGAGCCGTGGTGGTCGCACCGGGAAACGATTCCGTAACCCGAAGTCGGTCAACCCTGCGACACTGGGCCGTGAGTGAGCAGATACGCGCCGCCGTGCAGGCTGATGTCCCCGCGATGGCCGCCCTGGCGGCTATCCGCCGCGAGCAGCACGCCCGCTACCAGCCGCTGTTCTGGAGGCCGGCTGCCGCCGCAGCCGACAAGCATCGCACCCACCTGGACAGCCTTGTCGCCAGCGACGAGGTCATCACCCTGGTCAGCGAAGAATCTGGCCAGCTCACGGGGTTCCTCATCGCGGCCCTCAAGCCCGCACCGCCGGTCTACGACCCCGGCGGCCTCACCTGCGATATCGACGACTTCGTCGTCACCCCGGCCACCAAATGGCCGACCACCGGCGTCCGGTTGCTCCGCACTGGCCTTGCCCAAGCCGGGCAGCGCGGCGCCGTTCAGGCAGTCGTCGTAACAGCAAACCTCGATCAGCCCAAACGCGAGGCACTCCGAGCCTGCGGCCTCGAAGTCGCCTCAGAATGGTGGGTAACACCGCAGGCCCTCCCACACGGCCCGCGCCAAGACAACAGCCGCCCGTAAGGAACGCTTCACGGGCCCGGGGAGCCTGGCTCCTGGTCTCGTGCTGGCCCGGAGGTGGCCGCGCCGGCGCCGGATCGGAGTCCGGTGACGAGGGTGTCCAGGACCATGTCCGCCGCGGCCCGGGCGGCGGCCGGCTCGGGTGAGCGTGCGATGTACAGGGCGGCCCCGTACAGGCCGCCGAGGGCGACGTGGGCAAGTGCCTGCATGTCGAGCCCGGGCAGGTAGGCGGCGGCCAAGGGGGCGAGCACCTGGCTGAGCATGTCTAGCTCGGAGTGCTCGGAGTGCACGGTGCTGTCATTCTCCCAGGCCTGGCGCTGGAGCACCGGCACGCTGTCCAGGACCACGATCTGGCGGAATTCTGGCTCCAGGCAGGCGTCCAGGAATGCCGACAGGCCGACGTAGACCGCCTGGGCGGGGTCGCTCGCGGTCAGGGCGGCGGTGACCACCGCCGAGGCCACGTCGGCTTGCACCACCCGGTAGACGGCGGCGAACAGCGCCTCCTTGCCTGCGAAGTGGTGATAGAGGGCCCCGCGGGCCACTCCTGCCCTCTCGATGATGTCCTCGATGGAGGTTCCCGCGTAGCCGCGCTCGGTGAACAGCTGGCGGGCGACGTCGACGAGCTGCTGGCGGGTCGCCTCTGCCTGGCGCTCGCGCAGCCTCTTGACAGCCATCCGGCTATCTTACAGACTGACTAATGGTCGGTGACCGAACATCGGTCGGTAAATCTGATGGAGGGAACGATGACGGCATCAGACATGGCGGTAGCGCTGGACGGGGTGCAGGCGAAGCTGGCCGGGGCTCACCTTGTCGCCGAGTGGCTCCACGGGATAGACAGCCGCAACCTCGACCGGGCCATGGCAATCTGGCACCCCCAGGGCGTGCTGAGCTTCACGCCAGGCCCGGTGCTGGCCGGCCGCAGCGCGATCCGAGCCTTCCTGGAGCAGATGTGGGCGGTGTATCCCGAGATGTACCACTGGGTCGCCAACCTCTCCCTCACGGTGCTCGGTGACGGCACGATGCGCGGCGAGTGCAGGATCACCGCCCTGTGTGTTAAGCCCTCGGGCACGACCATCCGCGAAGTGGGCACCGTCGTCCTCGACTACACAAGATCAGAGGGGACATGGCTGACTTCACGCCAAGCCGTGACCATCCAGCGCCGGGATCACGCTGCGTGAAGCGTGATCGGCGACCCGCACACGCACGGGCTGGGGGCGGGACCGGGGGCAGATGGATGCATGATCGGTGACCGGTGGGGCGTGAGCACGAGCGAGATCTTGCGCTCCTACCCGTGCGATGCCCTCGTCGTCTCACCCACGCTGCAGGCGTGGCGGGGCGTGGGCGTCGAGGCGCCCGCCGCAGCGGTGTGGCCGTGGGTCGCGCAGGTGAGGATCGCGCCATACTCCTACGACTGGATCGACAACCTCGGCCGCCGCTCGCCCAGGGAGCTGAGAAGCCTTCCCGAGCCTCAACCCGGAGATAGGTTCACGACCGTTGCCGGGCGCTGGGGGGTGGGCCGGATCGTCTCGGTCGATCCCGGCCGGCAGCTGACGGGCACCATCGGAGGCGTCTTCATGTCCTACGTCCTGGTGCCCCAGGAGCCGGACGTGACGCGCCTGCTGCTCAAGCTCGTGGTGCGAACCAGCCGCTGGGCTGCCGTGGGGTTGTCGGTCGGCGACGTGATCATGGCCCGGCGGCAGTTGCTGAACCTGAAGCAACTCGCCGAGCATCACCAGCACCGAGACGCCGCCCAGAGTTAGCGAGTCGACTCGATCCGGTTGCGACAGCTTCCTCGCGGCAATTCGTTTGCTCACTCCGGCCGGCGAGCAGAACGGTCCCATGACCGAAGGCTGTGTCTTTTGCGACCACGACAGGCTGCGCGAGGCGGACCTGTACTTCGAGAACGACTTCTGCATCTACTCCTCGACCAGGGACCCTCGTGATCCGCCCGACGTAATTCCAGGCTGCGGCGTCATCGTCCCGAAAGCTCACCGGGCTTCTCCGTTCGACCTGACCGCCAGGGAGTGGGCGGCGACACGGGAACTCCTGCTTCTGGTACGCGCCGAGCTGCACGAGCGGCTCGTTCCCGACGGCTACACGCTCGGCTGGAACGATCAGGGCGGGCTCCACCCCCACCTGCATGTAATCCCGCGCTTCGATGACGAGCCGATGGCCGACCATGGCGTCCGATCGGGAATCAAAGATCCCGCCAACCGGCGACCTGATCCGTGGCGTCCCGGCACCGGGAGGCACATGGCCAGATCATGAGCACGCCGGCCTGGTGTGCTTGCTCGACCAGGGTGATTCCGGTTGGTGGGAGTGTTCATCATGTCCAAGTCCATCGCGGTCTTCGGAGCCGGGCCTGGCCTCGGTCAGGCTGTTGCCCGCCGCTACGCGCTCGAGGGCTATGACGTCGTCCTCGTAGCGCGCCGGCGGGAACCGCTTGAGCGGCTGGCCAAGGACCTGGCCAGCGGTGGCGGAACGGTACACGTCATCACCGCCGACCTGTCTGACACCGCTTCCGTCCCCGCGCTCGCCCACCAGGTCCGCACCCGGGTCGGCCACCTCGACGCGCTCTACTACGCCCCAACCCCAGACGGAGATTTCGTCCCCGCGGCCGACCTGACCGCCCAGCGCGCCCGGGAGTACATGCCGCTCACCGTCTACACGCTGATTGACCTCGTGGGGCAGTTCCTCCCGAACATGGTCGAACGGGGCGACGGCGCCATCCTCACCGCGCAAGGCGCCAGCACCCTGCGAGGCCTGCCGAACATGAGCGGTCCCGGCCCCGCGCAGGCCGCCCAACGCAACTACCTGCAATCCCTGTACGCCGAGGTGGCTGACAGAGGCATCTACGTCGGCATGCTCTATATCGGCGCCGTGATCGAGAACAGCGCCTTCCACACCTGGGCAACGACGCCCGATGGGGGAGCAACCCGGGACTGGGGACCGACCGTCAACCCCGGCCATCTCGCCGACCTGCTCTGGAACATGCACGCCACCAAGGGCCCGGCGGAGGCCACCTACCCCGAGGCCATCCTCAACCGCTGAAGCAGTGACCGTATCCGCCCTCCGGTCGCGGGCGGTTTGCCTCAGCTGCCCGCAGGCGGGTCGCCGGCGGCCGGGATCGGCCCGAGCCCCAGGCATTCCCGCAGCGTATTTTCCAGCTTGTCGACCCGGTCGTAGCCTCCGACGCTGCCGGTCACGAACCCGACCGTGTAGCCGCCGGCCGTGCTGGTACCGCCGTAGTTTCCGCCCAGGCCGCCCATGCCGTAGCCGTCGTCGCTGATCCCGAAGCCGAGCCCCCAGGTGTTGTCTGCTCCGAACACCCGGTCCGGTCCGGTGCACTGCGGGGTGACCGCCTCGGCGAGCATCTCCGGGCTGAGCAGGCTGCCTGCGGCCAGGGCGTGGTAGAAGCCGGCCACGGCGGCCGCGGTGCCGTGGCCGTTGACGGCGGGGATCTCCGCGGCCCGCCAGGCGGCGCTGTTGACCACGGCGCCGTCTTGCGCACCGGGCGGGTTGGCCGTGGCCAGCCGGTACAGGGCCGGGCGGCCGGCCGCGTTGCCCGCGCGGAACACGTCGTCCAGGCCGGTCAGGTCCACCGCCCTGGCCTGCTGGGCCGGGTTCAGCCCGAAGGCGAAGTCCAGCCCGGCCGGCCCGCAGATCTCCTCGGCCAAGAACCGGCCGACGCCGCGCCCGTCGACCCGCCGGACCAGTTCCCCGACCAGGTGCCCGTAGAACAGTGCCGATTCGCCATGCGCGGTCCCCGGCTCCCATGCTGGCTGCTGCGCAGCCAGCAGCGCGCACAGCCAGTCCCAGTCATAGAACGCCTCGGTGGGCACAGGCCGGTCCAACATCACCACCCCGGCTTGATGCGACAGCACCTGACGCACCGTCGCCGGAGCGCGGAAGCCGGGCCAGTACTGCTGCACCGGAGCGTCCAACTCCAGCCGCCCGGCCTGGACCAGCCGCAGCGCACACACCGCCGCGAACGGCTTGCTGACCGAATATGGCTGGACCACGCTGTCCGCTTCCCACCGGCGGCGCCGTCCGGAGTCGGCGCAACCGCCCCACAGGTCCACCACCAGACGGCCGTCGCAAAACGCCGCGAACGCCGCGCCGGTGCCCGGCTGCGCGGCCAGGATCGCGGCGAAACACTCGCGCACCGGGTCGAACCGCCCGCGGGCAAACCCGTGTACCTCCACATGGCCATCGTGCCGCCGCCTGCCTGTCCGCGCCGCAGCGGGCAGGTCCGGCCGTTCAATCGTCTTATGTGGCTGGCAGGAGCTGCGCGTTGGCGCGGTGTTGCGGCCCGCGCGGCCCGTAGTCGAGCTCGGCACCGTTGTTGCTGCTGTGGATGACCGCAGCGGGAGCGTCGTGGGGATCCATGACTGACTCGATGAAGACCAGGCTGTCGTTCGGCGCGCTGAGGGCGTTGCGCAGGTCCGCGGTGGTCTTGACGACGAACGATCGTGCCGTGGTGTCCGGCCGGAGCACCCGCGGCAGATCTGCGTAGGCCCAGGTGGCGATGTCGTTGTAGGGTGCGGTCTTGCCGAGGTAGCCGCGTTCGATGGTGTATCCGCCGTTGTTGATCAGGAAGATCACTGGCTTGTGGTCGTGCCGCAGGATGGTCGACAGCTCCTGGGCCGTCTCCTGGAATGAGCCGTCGCCCACGAACAGCAGGTGGCGGCGGTCCGGTGCTGCGGTCAGCGTGCCGAGCAGCGCTCCGACGCTGTAACCGATCGAGCCCCAGATGACGGACGCGACGACGGTGCAGTCCGACGGCAGGCGCAGCCCGAAGATCGCGTATGACGTGCCGTTGTCAGTGAAGAGCACGTCCCCGGGCCGCAGGTAGCCCTGGATGGCCTGCCAGTACGCGGCCTGGGTCAGCTTGGCCGAGCCGTCGGAGCCGACGGCACCGGCGCCGGCCGCCGCTGGCGCAACCCGGCGCGCCGGGCGGTTGGTGACCGGCCGGACCGCGTCGATGACGCCGCGCAGGACTTCCTTCAGCGTCACCGCCTGGTAGTTATCCTCGCCGATATCCACCGAGTGCCCTCGGGCGCGGATTGTGTCGGCTGGCAGCGAGGCGGTGAAGTCGCCCGAGGTCCCGTCGATCGGCCGGTAGGCGATGGACAGCAGGCAGTCGCTGGCCTCGATGGCCTGGCGGGTGTCCGGCGGGCTGGCCTTGCCGTTGTAGATGCCGGCGTAGTAAGGGAACGTCTCGTCGATCACTGCCTTGGCCGGGCCGGTCACTGCCACCGGACACTGCATTTTCCCGGCCAGCTGCATGACCTCAGCCGCCGCGCCGTACCGGTCCGCGTCCTGGTCCACCAAGATCGCCGGCGACTTGGCGGCGGACAAGTGGGCCGCGATCGCGGCGGAGCACGACTGCAGCCGTTCCGGGTCGCTGGGCGGTTGGGCGAGCACCAGCGGGGCTTCTGGAACCTCGATGTCGAGGTAGGCGATGTCGGAAGGCAGCTCCATGTACACCGGGAGCTTCTCCCGCCAGGCGGTGAGGATGAGCCGGTCGATCTCGGTCACCGCGTTGTGCGGGGTCAGCCTGGCCTGTGCGGCGGTTACCTGTGCGTAGGCGCCGAGGAAGCGGTCCCAGGACCCATCCGCCATGCTGTGGTGCATCCCCAGGCCGCGCTCGATGGACCGCAGCGGTATCGACCCGGCGACGAGAATCACCGGGACGTGCTCGGCGTAGGAGCCGGCGATCCCGTTGATCGCGCCCAGGGCGCCGACGGCGTTCGTCACGGTCACCGCGGCCAGGCCGTTCAGCCGCGCGTAGCCGTCCGCCGCGTAGGACGCGTTCAGCTCGTTGCAGGTGCCGACCCATTTCAGGGTGCCGGTGTCTTGGAGCTGCTGCAACAGCTCGAGGTTGAAGTCGCCGGGGACGCCGAACAGGTGGCCGACGCCGGCCTCCTCCAGACGGCGAAGCAAGAACTCGCCGATCTTCATCCATTGGCTCGGGCTAGTGGACATCGTGTCTCCTCCGAATGGTTAGTGTCGGGACGCGGCCAGCTAGCGCCGGCACCTCCAGGGCGGCCGGGCGTGGTTACTAGCGCCGCAGCACCGGCCGGGTCGGGGCATCGAAGTCCGGGCCGCCGTTGCACCACACCCCGGACAGCACGACGCACAAACGGTCCGTCACGTATTGGTTCACCGCATCAGGTGGCGGGCCGGATGAGCATGTTGTCGCGGTGCTGCGGGCCGCGCGGCCCGTAGTCGATGTCGGCGCCGTTGTTGCCGCTGTTGATAACCGCGACGGGAGCGTCGTAGGGATCCATGATCGACTCGATGAAGATCAGCGTGTCGTTCGGCGCCCTGAGGGCGTTTTGCAGATCGGCGACGGTTTTCACGACGAACGACCGTGCCGTGGTGTCCGGGCGGAACACCTTGGGCAGATCCGCGTAGGCCCAGTTCGCGACGTCGTTGAAGCGCGAGGTCTTGCCCAGCCAGCAGCGCTCGATGGTGTATCCGCCGTTGTTGATCAGGAAGATCACCGGTTTGTAGTCGTGCCGCAGCATGGTCGACATCTCCTGGGCGGTCAGCTGGAACGAGCCGTCACCCACGAACAGCAGGTGGCGGCGGTCTGGCGCCGCGGTCAGCGTGCCGAGCAGGGCTCCGACGGTGTAGCCGATCGAGCCCCAGATGACCTGCGTCACGACGGTGCAATCCCGCGGCAGGCGCAGCCCCAGAGCAGCGTATGACGTGCCGTCTTCGGCGATGATCACGTCCCCCGGCCGCAGGTAGCCCTGGATGGCCTGCCAGTATGCGGCCTGAGTCAGCTTGGCCGACCCGGCGCCATGACCTTCGGCCGCCGCCGCCGACGGCGCGGGCTGCCGCCTCGCACGGTTGGTAACCTGCGGGACCGCCGTGGTGACGCCGCGCAGGACTTCCTTCAGCGTGACCGCCTGGTAGTTGGCCTCGCCGATGTCCACCGAGTGGCCGCGCACATGGATAGTGCCGGCGGGCAGGGAAGCGGTGAAGTCGCCCGTGGTCAGGTCGATCGGCCGGTAGCCGATGGAAAGCAGGCAGTCGCTGGCCTCGATGGCCTCGCGGGTGCTCGGCTCGCTGGCCTTGCCGTTGTAGATGCCGGCGTAGTAAGGGAACGTCTGGTCGATCACTGCTATGGCGGTGGTGGCCACCGCCACGGGCATCTGCATTTTCTCGGCCAGAGCCATGACCTCCACGGCGGCGCCGTACCGGTCTGCGTCCAGGTCCGCCAAGATCGCCGGTGACTTGGCCCGCGACAGGCGGTCCGCGATCGCGCCGGCGCATGACCGCAGCCGTTCCGGGTCGCTGGGCGGTTCTTCCAGCACCAGCGAGGCGGCTGGGACCTCGATGTCGAGGTAGGCGAGGTCGGACGGCAGTTCCATGTACACCGGGAGCTTGTCGTGCCAGGCGGTGCGAATCAGCCGGTCGATCTCGGTGACCGCGTTGTCCGCGGTCAGCCTGGCCTGGGCGGCGGTCACCTGCGCGTAGGCGTTCAGGAACCGGTCCCAGGTGCCATCGGCCATCGTGTGGTGCATCCCCAGGCCAAGCTCCATGGACCTGAACGGTATCGATCCGCAGATGCAGATCACCGGGACGTGCTCGCTGTAGGAGCCGGCGACCCCGTTGATCGCGCTCAGCGCGCCGACGGCGTTCGTGACGATCAGCGCGGCCAGGCCGTTCAGCCGCCCGTATCCGTCCGCCGCATACGACGCGTTCAGCTCGTTGCACGCGCCCACCCAGGTAAGGGCGCCGGTGTCTTCCATCTGCTGCAGCAGTTCGAGGTTGTAGTCGCCCGGCACGCCGAACGCATGCCCGACACCAGCCTCCCGAAGGCGCCGGAGCAGAAACTCCCCCACGGTCATCGTCAAGCTGTCGCGCGGGGGGCTGACCGTCGAGCGCCCAGCCGTGACAGTCATCTGCCTTCTCCCTTCGAAGCCACGCACTTCCCTACTGAGGGAAGCGTCGTTGTCGCTATCAGTAAACGCCAGGGCCGCCACTGCAGGCCGGCAGGGGCCGGCAGGGGCCGGCTATGGGCACATAGCTGCCGATTAGCGATCGGCGGGCCTGCGGCACCGGTTCCTTCCCGGCCAGCGGCACGGCACGATGTGGCCTGCTGCGGCCGCTACCGGAATGCGGGCTGGCTGGCCAGGCCGGCCGCGGCTGGGCGGGCGTCGGTGAGTTCGCGGGCTCATCGCCATGATTGCCCCGGCGTCACCGGGCCATCTCGCCTGCCATGCCCATCGCGCTCCTGGCAACCACCTCGGCAGCGCGATGCAGGCGTCTGCACCCCCCTCTGGCAAGTTACACACGGTCGCCACGCCGCGGTGCGCGACGGCAATGGCCGCAACCAGGGACAGCCCTAGCCCGCTGCCGGGACCGCGCGAGTGCTTGCCGCGGGTGAAGCGCTCGAATGCGCTCGCCGCCGTATCCTCGGCGAAACCGCCACCCTGATCAGCGACGTGCAGCCCGAGCAGCTTGCCATCATCGCCGGCGGTCAGTGTGATCGTGCCGCTGCCGTGCTGCAGCGCGTTGGAGACGAGGTTATCCAGCGCCTGCGCTGTGCGGTCGGGATCAGCAAGCAGCCAGCTGCCTGGCGCCAAGTCGCGGACCACCAACCGCCGGCCTCGTGTCAGGGCGGCGGCCTGGGCGCGGGCTGCGGCCGCCTCCAGGAGCACGCGCGGTTCCAGCGGTCGCAGCCGCAACGGCAGTCGTCCGTGGTCGGCCCGTGCCAGCATCAGGATGTCGTCCGCTAGCCGGCACACACGGCGGATCTCGTCCGCTGCCGACCTGAGCGCCGCCCGCAGTTCACTGGCATCCCGGTTCCCGAGCAACGCCAGGTCGACCTCAGTGCGCAGCGCAGTCAGCGGCGTCCGCAGTTCGTGGCTCGCGTCGCTGACCAGTTGCCACGCCTCTGCCTCCCGCCGCAGGCTGCGACCTGGCACGTCGCTGATGCCGCAGCTGAGCGGCTCGCGGGCACTGATTGCGGAAGTCATATATCCTCCCCATGTTTCAAGAAACCGCCGTGGCGTCCTCGCCACCGGGCAGCGGGGCGCCGGCGGCTCCGCTGCCGCGGGCGTAATGACTGCCGCGCGGGCGCGCTCAGCCGGTAACCGGCACCCCGGACGGTCTCGATGGTCCGGATCCCGAATGGGCGGTCGATCTTGTTCCGCAGGTAGCGGACATAGACGTCGACGACGTTGGATCTGTTCTCGTAGGCCATGTCCCAGGCCCCCTCCAGCAGGTCGTAGCGGGAGAGGACCTGCCCTGGCCGGCGCATGAAGACCTCGAGTAGCTGGAACTCCTTCGTCGACAGCGCGATCTGCGTGCCCCGCCTCCTGACGACGCGAGTGCCGGCATTCAGGCTAAGGTCACCGATGGTGAGCACCGGTCCGCGAGCCACGGGGCCGCGGCGGGCCAGCGCCCTGATGCGCGCGAGCATCTCGCTGATATCGAACGGCTTCACCAGGTAGTCATCCGCGCCTGTATCGAGCCCTGTCACCCTGTCGTCGATGGCCGCGCGCGCCGTCAGGATCAAGATCGGGGTGTGCACCCCGGTTGCGCGCAGCCGCTTGCAGGTCTCGAAACCGTTGATTCCGGGCAAGTTGATGTCTAGCACCAGCACGTCGTACGGCGTCGCGTCCGCCATCCACAGTGCGTCTTCGCCGTCGTGTGCGGCGTCGGCGAGCGCGGCCTGCTCCCGCAGCGCCCGCTGGATCAGGCCTGCCAGCTTGACGTCGTCCTCTACGATCAGCACCCGCATCGTGTCCCCAGAATTTCATAGGCAGCGGCGCGCCGCACGGGCGCCTACCGGACGATGATCGGCTTCCCCTTGTTCGCGGTGATCGCGGCCGTCGTCGACTGGTCCAGGTTCAGGTGGGCCCGGACGAGCTCCGGAGGGGTCAGCGCCAGCCACTGATTGAGCGAGACATCGGCGAATCGGTCGCTGCGGAACATCTCAAGGAACCGCAGCGTGTCATTGCCGGTGTTCAGGATGTAGTGGCCCATCGCGAAGGGAACGTAGCCAACATCGCCGGCCTGGTAGTCGAAGGTCCTCGCCGCGCCGGCTGACGCGAAGACGGTCATGTACCCCTGTCCGGAGATGTAGTACTGCCACTCGTCGTTGGTGGGGTGCCAGTGCAGTTCCCGCATGGCCCCCGGGTCGATCTCGACCAGGGCAGCGGCTATCGTGTTCGCGGCCGGGAAGTTCGAGGAGTCGACGATCCGGACCCTGCCGCCGGGGACCTCTACCGGTTCTTGCTCGAGCAGGCGGTAGCTCATGCTCATCGGTACCTCCCCGGCCGGTCCGCGCACCACGTCCTTGGCGAGCGGCGGAGGCACCTCGCCGGAGAAGATGTAACGCTCGTGGCCGGGATCTTTCGGGATCCCCGACAGGGCGGACTCGCTGACGCCGAGGTTCTTGGCCAAGACCTCCAGCGGGGTGTGGTCGAACCAGTCGGTGAGCAGGAACGTCTGATTCTCCGAGAACATGCCGTTGTCGAAGACCAGCAAGAACTCGCAGCCGTCGGCCAGCCCCTGGATCGAGTGCGGCAGGCCCTTCCGGAAGTTCCACAGGTCACCGGGTCCGATATCGCCGATGAAGTTGCGGCCGTCCTGGTCGATGGCGGTGATCCGGGCATGGCCGGCGAGCATGTACGACCACTCGGCTTCCTTGTGCCAGTGCATCTCGCGGATGGCGCCCGGCTTGAGCCGCATGTTCACCCCGGCCAGGGTGGTGGCGACGGGCAGCTCGCGCTGGGTGACCTCCCGGGCCCAGCCTCCGGTGAGCAGCCGGTTGCGCGCGTCCGCGAACGAGAACTTGAGATTCGGGATCGTGCCCTGATCCGTGTACGGCGATGCGAGCAGATTGGGGTTCTGGCGCTCCAGTGCCAGGTTGCGGGGCCCCATGATGGTCGCGCCCAGCCCATCACGGACCGGTTGCGGAACGTCACTTTGAGTCGGCGGTGCCATGGCTGTCGCTCCTTTCGCTTTTGGTTGTCCTCGGCTGTCGTTGCCGCCGCGTCGGCTCGCTGATGGCTGCGCCGCTCTTGCGCCGCGTGGCGTGACTGATCCTCCGCGAGCCAGATGAGATGAAAATGAGCGCGGCCCACACCAGGTCCGTCCCGGGCGCAGAGGCGCCGCCATTCCGCGCTCTCATCTCAGGCTCATTGCCGCCTGCGCACGCTGGGAGGACTCCGGATCCTTGCCGCGGGCGGCCCGGGCCCCTGCATCAGCGACCGCCGCCGGCTGGCATCCGCACCGGAGCGAACGAGAGGAGCAGCCCGGATGGTAGCCATCGCGAGAAACGCCGCATCCGGGCCGACCGCGGCCGGGCTGCCGCTGACCGGGGAGGACACGACGCGGTCGCGGGACTGCCTCCGCGTTCAACGGGCTCGTGGGCACGACAGACGATGGCTGCTGCTGTGGCTGCTCGCGGGTCCCGGGATCCTTGCCATGCTCGGGGAGAACGACGGGCCGAGCATGATCGCCTACGCCGCCGACGGCGCCCAGTACGGGCTCGGGCTCTTCGTGCCGCTCATCCCGGTGCTGTTCGTGATGGCCTACATCTGCCAGGAGATGTGCATGCGCGTTGGCGCGGTCACCCACCGTGGGTACGGCGCGCTGGTCCTGCAGCGCTACGGACGGGCCTGGGGCTGGTTCGGCGCCGCTGATCTCACGCTGACCAATCTGGTCACCCTTGTCGCCGAGTTCGTTTCCATCCGCGTCGGGCTGGCCTACTTCCATCTCGGCTCCGGGGTGGCCGTCGCGCTCGGACTGGCGCTGGTCGTTTTCACCTTCAGCGGCGGGCGTTACTGGCGCTGGGAGCGCATCGCGCTTGGCCTGGCCGCGTTCAACGGCCTGTTCCTGCTGGCCGCGATCCTGATCAGGCCCAGGCCGGGAGCCGTCGTGAGCTCCATTGCCTCCGTGCCCTTTCCCGGCGGGAACTTCAACACGCTGCTGCTGCTTTTGGCCTCCACGGTCGGCGCCACGGTGACGCCATGGATGATCTTCTTCCAGCAGAGCGCGTCCGCCGACAAGGGGATGACTGCCCGCGACGTCAAACACGGCCGCTGCGACACCGCGGTAGGCGCGGCCCTGGCCGCGATCTTCGGGGTTGGGGCGCTGATCGCCGGGGCGGCGCTGCTCACCCACAACGGACCGTGCATCCAGGGGTTCGCGGGCGCCGGGTTCCCCGGGGCGCTGGCACACGTCGCAGGCGGCGCCGCCGGAACCGTGTTCGCGCTTGGCCTGATCGAGGCCGGGGCGGTAGCCATCCTCACGATCTGCGCCAGCACCGCCTATGCCGCCGGAGAATGCGCCGGGGTTTCCCACAGCTTCAACGGCTCGCCGCGCAACGCCGCCGTCTTTTACGCCGCCAACATCGGGATCGCGCTGCTCGCCGCGGTGGTCATCCTCATCCCGGGCGCGCCGCTGCTGTCGATCGCGCTCAATGCCAACGTGCTGGCGACCGTGCTGCTCCCCGTCAGCCTGGTCTTCATGATCATGCTCGCCAACGACACCGCCCTGATGGGCCCGCGGGCGAACAAGCGCTCAACCAACGCGATCGGGATCGCCGTCATCGCCTTCGTCGGACTCTGCGGAGCCGCCTACGGCATCGACTCCTTCCTGCAGGCAACACACCTCATCGGCTCATAACCACGGAAGCACCCATCGTGAACCACGTACACCACAGCCCGGGCGGCCCCGAGCATGACCCGCAGCCGCAGCAGCGCCCCGAGGACGAGCAGGTCATGCACCTCGAGCCAGGCCAGCTGGTGACCGAGACCTCCCGGCCCGTACCACGAGCCGCACTCGGCCCAGGCGCCGCAGCCGCACTATGGGCACTGCGGGTCTTTGCCGTCCTCGTCAGCCTCATGGTCATCTACACCTTCGTCGGCCAGGTGCGCTGACGAACCGGCCTGAACTTGGCGGCAGAACAGAACGGATCGCATGTACCTGCGCTCAGTAAGGCCTTCCAGCGCCCCTGTCGGGGCGCTGACGCGGGTCGGATGACTGCACGGGCGTCGTGCGATGGCTGCCCGGACGCCGGTATCCGCGTATCCCCGGCGATACCCGGCTCTTCCGGACGGCACCAGCTATCGCTCGGCGGGCCAGAAGGCCCGGCGCCGGGCGCGACATCGAACGTGCGCAGGACGACGACGAAAGCCACAAGCACCAGGGCGGCGGTGAGCGCGGACGTGCAGGTGCTCGCGTCGACCGCGCTGACAAGCTGGCCGAGGAGGCCGGTGAGGACCGGGGTCAGGCCCAGGCCGAGGTAGGCGGCGGCGAAGAACGTTGACACGACTGCCGCCCGGTGGCCCGGCTCGGCCAGCCGGTTCAGCTCGCTCAGGCCGCCGCGGAAGATGAA
>Ga0187783_10001056_pt1 | contig 20346 bp, 16 predicted proteins | sample 1015_SJ02_MP02_2_FD_132471 | JGI IMG/M metagenome (GOLD analysis project Ga0187783, IMG submission 132471) | Tropical peat soil microbial communities from peatlands in Department of Meta, Colombia - 1015_SJ02_MP02_20_MG | ecosystem: Environmental > Terrestrial > Soil > Wetlands > Peat | place...
GCAGCGCGCCGGAGGCACGGATCAGTTTGCAGGATTGCGCACCGTGGTCAAACTGGCCGATTTATTTCGGCTTCGATCTGTACGGCGGCGGAGTGAGCCGCAGTGATCCGAATTTTCAAACTCCGGCAATGGTCCAGCGGGCGGAATTTGCGCCACGCTTGACCGTGCCTCTGCGCTGGGGGCCGTGGATCGGCTTGACAGCCACGTACTCCTACCACATCACGCATTATGGCTCGCAGGACGTTGACGGAGAGCTGGTGGGCAATTCGCTCAATGTCCGGGCGGGCGAGCTGACGGTGGACTTGCGGCCGCCCTCGCTCGAGCGCATCTGGGTCCGCGGCCTCTCAAAATGGAAGCACACAATCGAGCCGGACGTGACGTACCGCTACGTCAGCGGCGTGGACGAATTCGGCGACATCATCCGATTCGATCAGGACGACACGATCACCGACACAAACGAAGTGGATTACTCGCTGACCCAGCGGCTGTTTCACAAAAAGGGCGATTCGCAAGCCAATGAACTCGTTTCGTGGCGCATCGAACAGAAATACTACTTCGATCCGAGTTTCGGCGGCGCACTCGTTCCTGGCGCGCGAAACGTATTCGCTGCGCTCGATTCGGTGACGCCGTTTGCTTTCGCGGACGAACTTCGCCGCATTTCGCCGCTCGTGAACGATATCGTGGTGACTCCGGGCGGCTCGTTCGACGCCGAATTCCGTACCGATTTCGACCCGCAGCGCGGCCGCATCACAACCGTGGGAACGCTCCTCAAGATGCATCCTTATCAGGAATTCACGCTGACGGCCGCGGAATTCTCAATCAACAACGATCCGACTTTGCAGCCGCCCTCGAATCAGGTCCGTTTCATGGCGGGCTACGGAGATCAATCGAAAAAAGGTTGGAGCGGCTCGGTAGGTTTCAGTTACGACATCAAGCAGCAATACCTCCAAAACCAGCTCGTGGAAGTCAGCTACAACGGCTCATGCTGCGGACTCTCGATGGAATACGGACGGCTGGCATTGGGGCCGCTCCGCACGGAGAATCAGTTCCGTCTTGCCCTGACCATCGCCAATATCGGCACATTCGGAAACGTTCGGCGGCAGGACAAAATTTTCTGAGCACCGCGCGGCCGGGCCCCGCCCGTCGCGGCGTCATGTTCTCATCTGTGGGACAATAATGTAGTGGTGCGCCTGAGACGCAAGAACCATAACGGGCTGGCGCAACGGAGCAAACACAAACGATGCAAGTCTCGATATTGGCGGCTTTCCTCGCGGGCTTGATTTCGTTTCTCTCGCCGTGTGTCCTGCCGCTCGTGCCCGGCTACATCTCGATGCTTTCGGGGATCGGAGTCGAGCAACTCAGGCGGGGTGAGAAGCCGCGAGGGAGCCTAGTTACTTCGTCGATTGCGTTCGTTTTGGGATTCTCGGTTGTGTTCGTCGCGTTCGGAGCGTCGGCCAGCGCCGTCGGCCACTTCCTCATCAGCAATCGGGCTGTGCTGGGGCCATTCGCAGGCGCTTTGGTAGTCCTCTTCGGCCTGCACATGCTGGGAGTTCTCGAGAAAATTGATGTTTTCTCCGGAGTATTGGTCGGCGGTTCGTTGCTCGTCGCCGCTGCCTATCTTTACGGTCGCCACGGCACAGAAACAGCGGGGCCATGGGGAGTAATCGGCGGCGTGCCGTTCGCCGCGCTCTCGCTCGTTTTCTTGGTCGGACCGTCCCTCACGCGATGGCTCAATCGCGACGTCCACTTCCGGCAACTCGGTGCATCGCAAGACGAACAAAAGTCCACGGGGCCGCTGGCCGGCGTCACGAGCGGGTTTTTGCTGGGCTTCGCGTTCGCGTTCGGATGGACGCCGTGTATCGGACCGATTCTCACGGCAGTTCTTTTGCTCGCTTCCAAAGCGGGAACGGTTATGCGCGGCCTGTTTCTTCTGGCCGTCTATTCCGCGGGCCTCGCGATTCCATTTCTGCTTACGGCAGTCGGCATCAATGGGTTCCTGCGGTTTTACCAGCAATTCCGCAGATATCTTCACGCAGTCGAACTCGCGAGCGGCGCGCTGCTCCTCTTTGTCGGTGGACTCATTTTCCTCAATCGGCTTACCTGGCTTTCAGGTAAACTGAGTTTTCTGAATGTTTTCGTGCGCCACTCATGAAGCGGACAATCTCAATCATCGTCTTCGTCATCGCCCTGCTCGTGGTAACCGTCTGGGCCGACCGAAAATGGCCCGCGGGCGGCATGGAGACGCGCGCGCAGGCGGTGAATATTCCGACGAGCGCTTTCGGCTCTTCCGATTCCGGCCTCACTGGCGCGGCTCTACAGGCCGTCCCGCTCCCTGACCTGAATGGCAAAGACGTCACCCTAGGCGACTATAAGGGCAAAGTGGTGCTGGTGGACTTCTGGGCGACTTGGTGCGACCCCTGCCGCATCGAAACCCCGTGGCTGATCGATCTCCAGCAGAAGTATTCGTCGCGCGGATTCGTCGTGCTCGGCATTTCGATGGATGAAGACGGAAAGAAAGCTGTCGATCCGTTCCTCGCGAGCGAGAAATTTGACGTGAATGGCCAAAAACTTCCGATCAACTACCAGGTCCTGCTTGGCAGCGACGATATCGCCGACAAGTTTGGCGGCATATTCGGGATGCCAACAAGTATCCTCTACAGCCGGGACGGCAAGGAGATCAAGCGATTCATTGGGCTCACGAGTTACGACGATATAGACCAAGCCATCCAAAGTCAGCTTTGAAACGCCAGGGAATCCCCGGCATCCCCGCCTGCTAACCTTTTGCGGTGCAACATTCCGGCCCGTTCAATCGTTACTAATACAGGTGAGGGTGCCTCTTCTTCTGGGTCGGCTCCGTGAAGACTCGGGTCCATTTGCGCGAGCCCGTAACCGTGGCGCTTGCCACGTTGTGGGAGCATAAACTGCGATCGTTCCTGATGCTGCTGGGCATCATTCTTTCGGTGTCAACTTTGATTTTCGTGGTTTCGCTAATTTCGGGAACGAACCTCTATATCGCCGACCGCGTGGCCAATCTTGGCTCCAACGTCTTCCTCATTGCGCGCTTCCCGATTCTGACCGAGGTCACCGAATACGTAAAGGCCAGCCGCCGCAACAAGAACATCACTTGGGATGACTACGAATATCTGCGCGCGAATATGAAATTGCCGCTGCGCGTGGGCGTGGAAATGCGCCAGACCGGCCGCGTCCAGCGCGGCAACCAGACGCTCGAGGATTGCAGCATCCGAGGAGTCACGGCCACGATCGGACAAATGGACGTCGAGGAGCCCGCTGAGGGCCGCTATATAACGGAGGGCGATGAGCTCCACCGATTGAGCGTCGCGCTGATCGGCGCTGATGTCGCATCGCGGCTCTTTCCCAACATTGACCCGATGGGGCGCGAACTCCTTGTGGACGGCTCGCCGTATGAGATCGTCGGCGTCGCGAAATCGATTGGCACGGTCTTCGGTCAATCGCAGGACGACTACGTTTACATCCCAGCGGAAACCTTTCTCAAGGCTTATAACGTGGCGGATCGCAGCTTAACCATCAACGTTCAGTCTCGCGGCCCTGATTGGATGGCGCGTACACAGGATGAAGCGCGAATGCTGATGCGCGCTCGGCGCCATCTTGCTCCGAACGAAACGGACGCATTCGGGATTTTGGATTCAGGATCGCTGCTGGATCTCTGGAACCAGCTCACGGGAGCCATCGCGGTGGCCATGGTCGGGATCGTCTCCGTGTTTTTGGTGATCGGCGGCGTGGTGATCATGAACGTAATGCTGGCGACTGTGACCGAAAGGACTCGCGAAATCGGCGTGCGGAAAGCCGTCGGCGCGCGGCATCGCGACATTCTCCTGCAATTTCTGCTTGAAGCGGGCGTAATGGCCGGCATCGGCGGCGCCATCGGAGTCACGATCGCCTACAGCCTTTCAAGCTTGATCGGCGCAACCACCTCGGTCCCGATGCATGTGCCGCTTGCCGCGGTGGTGACTGCCCTCGGCGTTTCAACCGGCGTGGGAATATTTTTCGGAATCTACCCGGCGCAGAAGGCGGCGAAGCTGAGCCCCATCGACGCGCTTCGGACGGAAGTGTGAGGCGGATAGCCACCAATGCCATTCCTGCTCGGCGAAAACGCGAAGATGGCTCTAGAGACTCTACGCGAGAACAAGACGCGCTCGTTTCTCACCGTCCTTGGAATCGTCATCGGGATAACAGCTCTGATCTCCGTGGCTTCGATTCTTGTCGGTCTATATCAAGATGTGGGCGATGTCCTGAATGACTACGGCCCGAACACGCTTTTCATTTTTCGCTTCAAGCCCGGCATCCACATAGGAGGCCAGACGGCTGAGGAACGGGCGCGCAAGCCACTTTCGCTGGACGATGCGCTTGCGATTCGCGAGCTTTGCCCCGCCGCTAAGCTCGTGACCGCAAGTCTTTATCCGCGAATGACGGATCAAAACCAGCAACCGATAAACACGTTCTACAAAGATCGCGAAGTGGATGGCGTGGACTACAGCGGAAATCTGGTCGAGACGGAAGATGTTTTCAACTCTCATCCGGAAAAGGGCCGCTTCTATACGGAAGCGGAGGATTTGCATCGCGCTGACGTTGCGGTGATTGGCTACGATGTAGCGCAGGGATTATTTGGCGCCGAGGATCCACTCGATAAGCAGATTCTTGTAGCGGGCGTGCCGTATCGCGTTATCGGCGTCTTCGCAAAGCGCAAGGGCCAATTTTTCAAGGACCCATCTGCGGACAAAGAAATTGACGTTCCCTACCGCACTTATCAGAAGCACCACCCCGCCGCCGACGAGAACTTTATCGGCGCCGAAGCATATCCGGGTCAGATGGCGGAAGCGGAAGACGAAATTCGCGGTGTCCTTCGACGGCGGCGAAACGTCCCCTACGACAAGCCGGATAACTTCGGCATCTCGAGTGCTCAGGAAATCGCCGATCAGTTCCGGCAAATCACCGGCTCGGTGGCCCTCCTCATTGCAGTCATCAGCTCGATCGGACTCTTGGTGGGCGGCGTGGGAGTCATGAACATCATGCTGATGTCCGTCACACAACGGACGCGCGAGATTGGAGTGCGCAAAGCGATTGGGGCGCGCAAACGGGATGTTGTCGGGCAATTCCTCACCGAAGCCATCGTTCTCACGACATCAGGCGGCGTAATCGGCGTCCTTTGCGGCGTCGGAATCAGCATGCTCATCAACGCGCTCGTTCCCACCTTGCCTTCGAGCGTCCCTCTGTGGGCTGTGGTTCTGGGAGCGCTGGTCTCGATGAGCGTGGGACTCTTCTTCGGGATCTATCCAGCCGTCAAAGCCGCCAGACTTGACCCCGTCGTCGCTCTCCGGTACGAATAGAGTGACGCCATGGACGAATTGGATTTTCGCAAGAAGTCGGATACTGCCCTGGAGGCCCTGAAACAGCGCCTGCTGGAACTGGGCGACGAATTCGGATTTGAGGTCGAAGGCAGCGGCGATCGCCTCGAGCTCCTCTTCGACGACGCGGATGAAACGCGTTTCGTCATCAGCCCAAACTCCGCTGCACGCCAAATTTGGATCTCCGCCCTGACCACGAGCTTCAAGCTGGGCTGGTCGGACGCTGTCGCCGGCTTTCAGTTGGAGAAAACAGGGGAAACGCTCCCGCAAGTGATGAGCCGCATTCTGACTCAGCAAATGGGCACGCAGGTAACGCTCTGACGCCATGCGCCCGTCGATCTTTCTTCCCTTCTTGGTCGCTTGCATCGCGTACTCAACGCCACATGCGACGGGACAAACCGAAGGCCCGCGACCCAATGAAATTGTCCAGTCGAGCGCATACATTTCGATGGAGCCGGTGCCACGCGGCCGGACGTTCGAGATCGGAGTCGTAGCCCATATCCGTGACGGCTATCATGTCAACGCGCACAAACCTTCGCTCGACTATCTGATTCCAACTGAAGTCAGGCCATCTCTTCCACAGGGAATCACGCTCTCAAGCGCGATCTATCCCGAAGGTCAAATGCTGAGGTTTCCGTTCTCAGCGACGCTGCTTCGCGTGTACGAAGGAAATGTCGTGTTTCGTTTGCGCTTGGTCGCTGAGGAGAATGCGCCCCTCGGCTCCCAGGAAATTCCGATGCAGCTCGAATATCAGGCATGCAACGACCACGCCTGCCTTCCGCCGGTGAAAATCCGGATCACCGCCCATCTTGAAATTGCGCCCGCCGGGGCTGCGTCAACCCCCATGCATCCCGAAGTCTTCTCCCCTTCGGGCGACCGCTCGCACTAGAATTTTAAATAGCTGGAGTCTTGCTCAGGCCACGGAATTTTGCGCGGCAGAGGTCGCGGCGACGTCGGGCAGGGCACGACGGATTCGCTCCACGACGCGCGTCTGACCAAGAACGACCATCGTCTCAAAGAGCGGCGGCGCGACGGCTTGGCCAACAATGGCAACACGCGTCGCATTGATGAGGAGTCCCGCCTTGACGCCCGCAGTGGCGGCGAGATCGCGAAGCACCTTATCGCAAGCGTCATGATTCCAATCACCAAGGGCCTCGAGTCCGGATGCGAGGGCATCGAGCAGACCAGGGAGTCGCGCGTCCTTCCAGAATTTGTCGCGCGCGGCTGGGTCCCGTGCGAAATCGTCGCTGAAGAACGCGCGCGCCCAGGTAGAGAAATCGGGCAAAAGGCGCGTGCGGGGGCGCAGCAGATCCACCGTGTTCGCAAACCAATCTCGCTTCGTACGGGCCCACTCGTCACGCCAAAGCCCTGACCGTCGAAGTTCATTCTCAACGGCAGGCAGCAATTCCTCGATCGGCAATTTCTGAAGATACTGCACGTTGAACCATTCCAGCTTTGCGCGATCGAAGACAGCGTTTGTGCGGCTAACGCCCGCGAGCGAAAACCGCCGCAACAATTCATCCGTGCGCATGAATTCGGTATCGTCGCCCGCGGACCAGCCGAGCAGGGCAAGAAAATTGCGAAACGCCTCGGGTAGAAATCCTTCCTCGTGATACGACCAAACGCTCGTCGCGCCGTGCCGCTTCGAGAGACGCGTGCGGTCGGGCCCGAGAATCAACGGCAAGTGGGCAAATATGGGCACCGCCGCTCCGAGCGCGCGATATAGCATCACCTGCTTCGGCGTGTTCGAGAGATGATCCGCTCCGCGAATCACATGCGTGATTCGCATTTCGATATCGTCCACGACGGCGCCGAGCTGATAGGTCGGCAGCGCCGTTTCAACGGTTTGGCCGGGCTTCGGCGAGCGCAACAAAACGAAATCCTCAATCTCGTCGTTGGAGACCTCACGCGGGCCGAACACCGCGTCGTCGAATCGCGTTACGTCGCCCAGCGGCACGCGGAACCGCACGGCCGGCTCTTGCGATGTGTCTGCCGGCCGGGCTTCCCGGCAGGAGCAACGTGTGACCCGTCGCGGGGCCGAAGCCGCGCCCTCGCCTTCTTCCGCAGCATCGCCCCCCGCATATTTCTCCGGCGGACAATAACAAAGGAACGCCGCGCCCGACGCAATGAGCTTCTCCGCGGCCGCGTGATATATCGGCAACCGATCCGATTGGTGGATCGGTCCCTCGTCCCATTCAAGACCCAGCCAGCGCAGGCCATCGAGAATTCCCTCGACCAGTTCCGGCTTGTTGCGCTCGACATCCGTATCCTCGATCCGCAGAATGAAAACGCCGCCGGCGTTCCGTGCAAAGAGCCAATTAAAGAGCGCGGTCCGCGCTCCGCCGACGTGCAAATAGCCGGTTGGAGATGGGGCAAAACGCACGCGCGGTGTGCGCCCATCGCTTGAGGGATTGACCGAGGGATCGCTCATGCGCTCAGAGGACTCTTTTCCGTCTCGCAAAACCCTGGATTCTAGCCGATGCACCAGCGAAACGCGAATCGCCACGCCGAATTGCGATGTTCCGTGAGAGGTACCTCCGTACCCTTGACCCTAAAAAAACTCGTAGTCTATAGTCGAATTTGATTGAAGAAATCGAGGCGGGGTGGTGTTTCTTCGCGGCGTTCGCGCTCCCAACCCTCACGAAATGTCGCGTTCGGTGAGATTGAGCGTATTCGTTCTTCCAGGGGCCGCCTCCGGCGGAGCAACCGCGAATCGCGCGAAAATTATTCGCTGGCGGCGTTCCTGACGTGAACACGTTACCCATCATTTTGGCAGTGGCGATGTTTATCGCCGCAGCGCTGGTTACGGCGTTCTTCGCCCACATCCAGACTACGAAGAAGCAATCGTACCTGATGCTTTGGACCGCCGCCTGGGGCTTCGTGGCGCTTCATTCTCTGAGCCCCGCGCTCTCCTCCTGGGTGACCGTCGCAACGTGGCAAATGGCGCTGAACCAGTGGCTGATGGCGGCGGCGGGACTCCTCTTTTTCAGCTCGGCCCAGGTCTACAGTCAAAAAACACCATGGGTTCGAGCCCTGATTGTGGTCGGCGGCGTGTTCGCGGTCTGGGCGGCCGCTTATCACGTAAGAGCCATCAACATCGATCCTGATTATGGTATCGCGCTGATTTTCTGCGGAGTCGGTTGGGTTTTCTCGCAGGAGAGCCGCCGCCAGGAGACGCTTGCGGATCTTCTCATGGCATTCACATTTGTGGCTTGGGCGGCCGTACGAATCGCCAGACTCCTCACCGCGCGGATAGCATCCGCCAGCATGGTTCCAGCGCTCGAGCTGATCCCCGAGCTCTTCGCAGCGGTCCTGATGGTGATGATGCTCTATGAAGAAGAGAAGCGGCGCGTCGAGCATAATATGCTCGCGCTTTCCAGCTTGAATCTTGCCACATCGAGTTTTTCAGGCGGCGAAATCCAAAAAATGCTCGCGCAGGCGCTCGAGCGAGTCTTGAGCGTGGCGCGCATTCCATCAGGCGCGTTCTTCCTCCACCACGGCGAGCCTGACGGGCCCACCTCTGTGATTGCAGCGGGCCTTGAGACCTCCTTCTGCGCGGCTGCGCAGGAAGAAGGCTTGGACACCCGGCTCGTGCAAGTAGTCTCTCGCCTCGGCGGACTCGTAGTCTTTCGTGATCCGGGTCGCGATGCTTCTTGGGCCGTGCTGGAGCGCGACGACGCCTTCCGCCGTTTCGGTCAAATCGCGGTGAATCACGGCTTGCGCACCGTGGTCGGAATCAGCTTGCAGGCGAAGGAGAACGCTTTCGGCGTTCTTCTCCTCGGGACGCCCGATGCTCGGAGATTCACGTCCGCGGAGTTGCGTCTACTCATGGCGCTGGGTCATCAGATCGGGATGGCCGTCGAGAATAGTTTCCTTGTCCAACAAACGGCCCGCCGCTCTCAGGAATTGCACGTCCTCAACGCCATTGGCCGCTCCCTGAGCTCGACGCTCGAACCCGAATCGCTCTTCGAGAAAATTTACAACGAAATGCGGGGGCTGTTGCACGTCGATGATTTCTTCATCGCCTTCTACGACGAAGCGCGCAACGAAATGCGCTACGAGCTCGAGATCGCCGAAGGCACGCGCATGCCCAAGCGGACACGCCCCGCCGGAAATCATCTTTCGGAGTACATGCTCCGCACCCGCCAGCCGGTTCTCATTCGCGAGAATTTCGAGGAGGAAGTGAAGCGGATGGGAATGCAGCCGCTGCGGAAATCCGGCTGCTTCTGCGGCGTCCCCCTGGTTCTCTATGACCGCGCGATCGCAGTGATGGTGGCCCACAGCCCGCAGGATCGCGCCTTCGACGCCGACCATCTGGAGATGATGCGCGTGCTCGCCAGTGAGTCGGCCATCGCGATCGAGAATGCCCGACTGTTCCGTGAGGAGCGTTTGAAGTCACGCCGCCTTTCTCTGCTGAACAGCATCTCGCGCAACATCATCACGACGCTCAATCCCGACGAAATGCTTTCAAAGATTGCCGGCGAATTGAAGGAAGGCCTCACCTACGATCACATCGGGATCGGCACGCTCGATTACAAAGCGCGGGAAATCGTGATTCAAGCCGAAGCAGGCCGGCGAAGCGGCGCCGTTGGCCGGAGGCTTCCTTTTGACGGTAGTTTGGTTGGTCAAGTCGCGCGCACGGGGCAAATCCTGCTGACGCCTGATGCCACGGCTCCAGGAATGCTGGGCACTCCCGTGCTCGAAGATACAGCGACCGCGATCGCGTTGCCGTTGGTATACGCGGACCAGCTTCACGGCGTGCTTTATGTCGAATCGAACGAGCATTGTGAATTCTCAGAGGAGGAACGCAGCTTCCTCCGCACGCTCGCCGATTTGATTTCGGGAGCTCTCCACAGCGCACTGACTTTCCAAAAGGCCCAGGAACAGGCGATCACGGACGGCCTCACCAACGTCAAGACGCACCGTTTCTTCATGGAAGCTTTGTCCGCGGAATGGAAGCGTGCCACGCGCGCGGGCCGCACTTTCTCCCTGATGCTCCTCGATTTGGACCGCTTCAAGTTCGTCAACGATTTCCACGGCCACCTCGAAGGCGACCTGGTCCTGCAACGCGTGGCGCGAATCCTCGAGCAGAACTGCCGCCGGTCGGACGTTGTGGCGCGGTATGGCGGAGACGAATTCGTCGTGCTGATGCCCGAAACCAACGTCGAACAAGGCCATCAGATCGCCGCGAAGTTGCGCGCGTGGATCGATAGCGACCCCGTGCTGCGCGAGCGAAGCATCACGGCCAGTTTCGGCCTTGCCACGTTCCCGCTCCACGGCTCGACTCCGCAAGACCTCATTCAAGTGGCCGATGCTTCGATGTATCTCTCGAAGCACCAGGGCGGAAACGCGGTATCCACGGCGGAAACCAGCGAGAACAACGAATCCTTGCAATGGAAGAGAGAGGTGCTGGAAGCATATCTCGGTGTCACTCTGAAGCGAATGTTTTCGACGGGACCCGAGGCGTTCGAGGAAATCTCCCACCGCCTCAATCGATTCTCGAAGGCGCTGGCGGCGGATGAATCTGCGGCACGCGATTCGGCCGATGGATCGGGAGAGATTGGCGAAGGCGCCGCCATCGACGGCGCGGAGGCCGAGGATATAGCCGCGCTCTCTCCCGCGGTCGTCGATACGGTGACCTCGCTTGCGCTCGCGATCGACGCGAAGGATCAGTACACGCAGGGCCACTCGCTAAAGGTGGCAGCCTACTCGGCGTTGCTTGCCGAGGCCCTGGGGCAAACGGAAGCTGAAATCGAGGAAGTGCGGCTCGCGGGAGTGCTTCATGACGTCGGCAAGGTGGGAGTGCCGGAAAGAATTCTAAACAAAAATGGCCCGCTCAATCCGGAAGAATGGGAAGCCATGAAGCAGCACGTAAGCTTCGGCGGAAAGCTGCTCGCGTCGCTTCATTCTCTGGACCCCGTGCAGCAAATGGTGAGTCACCACCACGAGTATTTTGATGGCTCCGGCTATCCCGAAGGACTCCACGGCGAGCAAATCCCGCTGGGTGCGCGAATTGTCGCGATCGCCGATGCCTACGACACCATCACCTCCGATCGCACATATAAGAAGGGGCGCTCGCCCGAGGAGGCCATGGCGGAGCTCGAGCGCTGCGCCGGAACCCAATTCGATCCCGCGCTGGTTCCGATTTTTATCGAGCGTCTCCGGCAACTCCCCACACCGCTCCTGGATGCCGTCCCTGTGCCTACTGCCTCTCCTGTTCGAGTCGCCGACTAGTTTTGCCTTTCCATTTTTTTCCGTTTTCGGGGCTCAGGACTCGCACGAAGCGGTGCGAACATCTGAGGCTTGCGGGCAGCGTGCCGCTTGTCACGCTCGCTCGGTTTTCGTAAAATCGCAGTTCTTCTGCGTCCGGACGCACGCTTCGACTCACGGAGATCTCGATGCCCCAGCGCATTGCCGCCAAGATTACCGGTGTGGCCGGATTTCTTCCCCCGCGCACACTGACGAACGCGGACCTCGAAAGGATAGTGGACACGACTGACGCGTGGATCCTAGAGCGTACTGGGATCCGCGAACGACACATCGTGGACAAAGGTATGGCCGCTTCTGACATGGCGACTGAGGCTGCGAAGCAACTGCTCAATCAGAAGGGAGTCTCGCCAGAGGAAGTAGACCTGATTATCGTTGCCAGCGTCACCCCGGACATGATGTTTCCCGCGACCGCCTGCCTCGTCCAGGACCGGCTCGGTGCGAAGAAGGCATGGGGCTTCGATCTCTCTGGCGCCTGTGCGGGGTTCGTCTATGCCACGACTGTGGGCGCGCAGTTTGTCGGCGCAGGAACACATCGCAAAGCACTCGTCATTGGAAGCGACGTTATGAGCTCGATCCTCGACTATCAAGACCGCGCAACTTGCGTTTTGTTCGGCGACGGCGCGGGCGCTGTCCTGATCGAGCCGACGACGGACCCGAACGAAGGCATCTTGGATTTCATGCATGATGTTGACGGCTCTGGCGGCCAGTTTCTCTACATGCCGGGCGGCGGCTCCCTGAATCCCCCGTCACACGAAACGGTGGACAAGCGAATGCACTACGTCCACCAGGAAGGGCCGCAAGTGTTCAAGTACGCGGTTCGACGAATGGCGGAGACCGCCTGTCAAATCCTCGCGCGCAACGGCTATTCCGGAAGAGATATCGCCCTCGTTGTCCCTCATCAGGCAAATTTGCGCATCATTCGCGCCATGCAGGAGCGCCTCGGTGTGGACGACTCCAAGGTGATGGTGAACATCGACCGCTACGGAAATACGACAGCCGCTACCATCCCGCTCGGCCTGCGCGATGCGGCCGAGCAAGGCCGCCTGCACAAAGGTGACTTAGTTTTGCTGGTTGCGGTAGGAGCGGGTTACACGACTGGAGCGATCCTCATGCGCTGGGGCTACTGAATTTCCTCCATAATTCCTAGGAAAATCGCAAAGCGCTTGTTGTTTTCCGCCTGGACTTCGCGTGCCACTACCTGCTGTCGGGGGGAAGGTCGAGCCGCGGCGTCCACAAAAGCAGCAGGGCCACAGAGACCAGAAAGAACACAAGAAATTCGACACGCCGCGCTCCATACATAGCGAGCGCGAATCCCAGCATCCCTACAGCATACCCAACGATGAGGCTTGTGATCGTCCACTTCCTCCAGCGTTTTACTGCCGCAAAGTTTGTCGGATCACCATGCAGAGCTGATTCGGCAGGCGCTAGGAACTTTCCTCGCAAGTTGAAAGTAACCACGACCGCGATCGCGGCCGTCGCAATAATCCCTGCATTCATTCCTTTGGACAAAGCATTCGTGGGCTGAAGAGCGTAGACGAATATCCCGAACAAGATAATCGTCATCAGCAACATAAGCTGAATGACGCGCGTCTGCTTGAGTTGGGCTTGCAGTGGGGAGACAGCCATCTCGCTCGGCTCCTTCGATGCGCGTGAAATTATGCCTGAAGCGCGCAGTTTGCCCAACTGCGAACCACTCCCCTTGCATCACCCAGGTGAAAATGGGATTCGGGAAAACTAAATCGAACGCGAGGCGTGGGCGAAGGCTTCAACACGCGCCAGCCGGCGATCCAGCAAAGCTGCCGCGTAACGCGCGCACACGTTCTTCTCGCGCTGCGCCCAAGCTGAAAGAGGCGGGACAACGCGGCCTAGGAGCGAAACGGTCGAGAAATAGACTCGCGCGGGAAAAATTCCGCTTGAACCACCCAGCCCTGGAGTGACTTCGATCAACCCCAAGATCGCTCGGAATTCCGCCGCTTCCGGCTCGCGGTCTTCCAAGCGCGCGGCCGCGCGCACACGATCCGAAACTGGCTCTGCGGCGGCACCGGCCATCAGGGCACGCCAGTAGTGCAGCCCGAACTGGCACATCGCCGCAAACGAGAACGCGAGTAGCACGACCGGAAGCATGGTCATCTACCTCGAACCACATTGTGAACCCACGCAGCGCCCGGCCCAATAGACCGCCCGTACCCTGCCCAACCCCGCCAGTACTATGCCCGTGCGGCCTCCGAAACGCCTGATTCAAACCAATTGGGCACTAAACAACTTATTTTCATATGTTTATAAGGGGCGAGAATCACCATAAGCTGGCCCCACGGGCGGGTCTCTCTTCAGCCATGCTTCAAGGGAAAGCCAGCCCACGCATTGAGCAGGCCGAGAACTTCTCTCACGATGTCGAGCGCTTCGTCTGTGTGCCGCCACCAATGAGTTCCGTCGTAGGGATCGTCATCCGAGTAGCGGATGATCGCTTTTAGGCTCGTCCCAACCTTGCGATTCCAGATCGCGCGGACGCGCCGTGTATGCTCTTTCGATGTGACGATTATAACGCGGTCTGCTTCCTCGCTGCGCAGCTCCTCCGCGATCTCGTCGACCTCTTCCTCAGTATTTGCGGGCTCTCCATCCAGCACGCGAATCGCATCGCCGGGGACTGCCTCCGCGAGTAGCACCTTCTGATTGTAGAATTCCTCGCCGACAAAATAGATGTTCAGTTTGGCAAGCGCCTCCTGAGGACCCGCGGGCCGTGTCACCCATACCTCCGGTGCGTAGTTGAGGCGATATAGGCGCGCGGCCTCGAGTGCCCGGCCCGGAAGGCCCCCACTGAGCACCACGATCGTCTGCGCCCGCTCGAGCGGATCCTCCACCACAAGCCATTTCCCGATGTCTAGGAACACCACTGCGGCAGCGCCGATTAGTGCGCAAAAAATAGCTGCAACAATGATGCGTCGGCGCCAAATTCGTCGAGGCCGAGGAGGCGGGGGAGGTGGTGGGTCGGGATCGGGATACGGCTCGTAGAGCGGCGGCCAGTTGAAACTGCTCATTCAGTTCTTTCAGATCTTGCTTTGGGGCCCACCGCACCGCCGGGAAGCTCGTTGAAGAAGACGAAGTTAAAATGCCGCAAGCCGCAATCCTCGCAGCGAAACGGACGCATCAGGCAAAGCGGCAGAACCAGCACCTCGAGGGCTCCTCGTCGATGAGATCGCCGCACATCGAAACTCTTGCAGCCCGGGCAGCAACGAATCGCCAGCCAGCGTGGACGTCTCGCAGCCATGGTTCGGCCGCGATGCTAACGCGCTCGGCTTTCGGAGGTCAACACGCGCACGAATGTCGCGTCACCTACCAGGCATCGAGTCGGCCCGCCTTTCTTGGGGCATGCGGGTTTCCAGCTTGACAGGAGGCTCCCGGTAAGGCGAAAATCGTGCCTCTACTTGAAATCCATTTGCAACTAGGAAAGGCCAGACAGGCGACGTTGAAATTTAACGCACAACTTGCGAGTGAATCGCAACTAGGGAGAACCCCCGAAAGCTCCTCCATCACCCGCAAATCTCTCTTCAAGGAGCTTCGCGATCGCGGCGTCCGCATGACCGCGCAAAGAAAAGTCCTCGTTGGCATCATTCAGGAAGCCCCGCGCCACCTTGATGCAGCCGCGCTGCTCCGCCTCGCCCAACAACGCGATCGTCAAATCGACCGCGCGACCGTCTATCGCACCCTCCGCCTCCTGAAGCGCCACGGACTCATAGACGAACTCGATCTGATGCATCTCGAAGGCGAGAAGCACTATTACGAGGTCAAGACCAATCGCAGCCATTGCCACTTGGCCTGCTTCCGCTGCGGCTCCATCCTCGAGTACGCAAGCAACGCCTTCGAGCACTTGGAAAAAGAGATGGCCAAGCAGAGCGGCTTTGAAATCGAAGTCGTTCGTCTTGAGGTTGGCGGTCTCTGCAAGAAATGCCGCCGCGCGGAAGCGGCCGGCGTACCCGGAGCGAAGCACAGGAAATTGCAAGCGATGTAATAGCGGGCCAACGGCCCGGAAAGAATAGACCGGCCTCTAGTTGCGAATGATTCGCAGGAAGAACAGGTGGCGGAAAATTAAGGATGAAGACATGAAAGGAAGCGACAAGCGCGAAAGTGGGAAGGACATCGCCCGCAAGAAGCCCCGTGCGGACGGGATCTGGCCCGTCACCTACAAGTGGGTCGCTATCGGCACGCTTGTCGCCTATACAGCCATCGGCGGCCAGAAGGTGATCCTGGCCCAAGCCCAGCAACCTGCTTCAGGAACGAACGGCAACCCGCCGAATACCCAGACGAATTCCCTAACAAGACGATTCGACATTTCTGCTGGCGTAATCGAAGACCTCCTGCCCGCTTTTGAGTCTGCCAGTGGCCTGCATATCATCCTCGCGAACGCCGGTATTGCGAAGGTGCAATCGCCCGGGGTCATCGGGCAATTCACGAACGAGCAGGCTCTCTCCCATATGCTCGACGATACTGGTGTCACGTATCGGTTCACCGGCCCCGGCCTTGTTCAGTTGGAATTGAATTCCGTCCAGCAATCCGTCACGGTGGACGCCGCAGCGCTCGAAAATGAGCAAGTGGCCTCGTCCAAATACACATCATCTCTACTCGACACGCCACAATCCGTCAGTGTGGTTCCCGGCCAGATCATGTCGCAGCAGAACACGACGACGCTGCGCGATGCCCTTCGCAACGTCGCGGGCATCAGCTTGGCCGCCGGCGAGGGCAGCTCGCAGGGCGACAACCTCACGATCCGCGGTTTCACGGCTCGCAGCGACATATTCCTTGACGGCATGCGCGATTTCGGCAGCTACTATCGCGACACCTTTGATCAACAGGAGGTCCAGGTTCTTGAGGGCCCGTCCGCGATCACGTTCGGACGCGGCACGACGGGCGGCGTTGTGGACGAAGTTAGCAAATCACCGGCGCTTTCCCAGTTTATCGACGGAAACGTGACCTTCGGCAGCGACCTCACTCGTCGTATCGCGCTCGACATCAATCAGCCTCTCTCCGAACTCGGCCCCGGCGCTGCCTTTCGCCTGGATCTCATGGGCGATGACAACAAAGTGGCCGATCGCGACGTCGCCGAATACCGCCGCTACGGCTTTGCGCCGTCGCTCGCCATCGGCTTGGACACTCCGACGCGCGTCGTCCTCAGCTATTTCCATCAGTCCGAAGATGACACTCCGGACTACGGCATCCCCTGGCTTCTGAACGCTCCGGCCGATGTCCCGCGCAATAATTACTACGGCTTCCGCGAGGCCAACTTCCTCCGCACGAACGACGACATCCTCACGGCCAGTGTCGAGCACGACGTTCGGCCCGGCATCACCCTACGCAACGTCCTCCGCTACTCGCACGAAGCGCGTAACGCCCAAATCACCGAGCCGCAGACGACGACCTGCGCGACTCCGCCGACTCCCGGCTGCGCGACTCTCGACACTCCTCTCAGCTCCATCATCGTCACGCGTAACGAAATCAACGTGGATAGCATCGAGACCTCGCTCGATGATCAGATGGACGCGACGTTCCGCTTCCGCACCGGCTTTCTGAGTCACGCGCTCGTCGCGGGCCTCGAAGGCATTCGCGAAACATCTGACCCCACGCGCGACACGATCACGGGCGTCCCGACCACGAGCCTTCTCGACCCGAACGAAAATCAGCCTTACGCCGGCACCTCGACTCCGAGCACGCAGGTTCAGGTTTCGGCTCTTACGTTCGGCGCCTACTTGCTCGATACGATTCACATCGGCAGCAAATTTGATCTCATCGGCGGCGGCCGTTGGGATTACTTCGACGCCAACTACCAGCAATTCATCGCGCCTGCTTCCGCGTTCACGCAAGCCATCGGACTGCCGAGCTGGCGCGGCGCTCTCGTTTACAAACCCATGCCCAATGCCAGCGTCTATTTCGACGCGGGCAATTCCTTCGATCCTTCCGCGGAGATGCTCTCGCTCAGCGCCGCAACCGCGAACACACCACCCGAGAAAAACCTCACGTTTGAGGTCGGGACAAAATGGGACCTGCTTTCAAACAGAATCTCCGCCGCTGGTTCGATTTTTCAAACGCACAAGACGAACGCGCGCGAACCTGACCCGACCGACCCTCTCGAGGACGTCCTCGGCGGCAACGAACGCGTGAATGGCCTTCAGGTCACTTTGAGTGGACGCATCACGGATCGCTGGGAGCTGCTTTCGAGCTATGCGCTGCTCTCCAGCGAGCTCGTGAGTTCGCAATACTATCCGCAAGCGGTCGGCGCGTCGCTCGGGAACGTTCCGCGAAATACGTTCAATTTCTGGTCCACGTATCGGTTCCCGTGGCGCAAACTCGAAGTCGGCGCCGGCGGCAATTTCGTTGACGTCCGCACGGCCAGCACCACCACGCCTTACGTCACGGTTCCCACGGGCCTGGTCTCGCCCGCAACGGTGACGTTGCTGAAGGAGGTTCCCGGCTACTGGGTCTTCAACGCCATGGCCAACTATCCACTAAGCGAACGCGCCAGCTTGCAAATCAACCTGAATAATCTGGCCAACCGCGATTACATCGACGAAGTTCATCCGGGTCACATCGTTCCCGGCGCCGGTTTTTCGGCTTTGGCCGGAATCAATTTCAGGTTCTGAGCGCCGGACGCGCGGAACTCAAAAAAGGAAACCGCAATGCTCTTGTCGATTCCAGCCGTTCTCACCGCCGAACAAATCGCGCAGGCCCGCCAGCTTCTCGATCGCACGGATTGGGTGGACGGTCGCGTCACCGCCGGCCATCAATCGGCCCGCGCCAAGGACAACATGCAATTGCCCGAGGATTCGCCCGCCGCGCGCCAACTCGCCGAAATGATTCTCACCGCCCTCGGACAAAATCCGCTTTTCATCACGGCCGCACTGCCGCTTCGCGTTTTTCCGCCGCTTTTCAATCGCTATCAGGGCGGGCAATCCTTCGGCACGCACGTGGATGGCGCGATTCGCCAGATCGGCAGCTCGGCGCATCGCATTCGCACCGATCTCTCCGCCACCCTGTTTCTCAGCAGCCCAGAGGAATACGATGGCGGCGAGCTCGTCGTGGAAGACACTTATGGCACGCACAGCGTGAAACTCCCCGCCGGGCACATGATTCTCTACCCGTCCACGAGTCTTCATCACGTCCGGCCGGTCACGCGCGGCGCGCGCATCGCGTCCTTCTTCTGGATTCAGAGCATGGTGCGCGACGACGGCGAGCGCTCGCTGCTCTTCGATCTCGATCTCGCCATTCAACGCGTCAATCGCGATAATCCAGACCATCCTTCCGCTGTCCAGCTCACGGGCGTCTATCACAATCTTTTGCGTCGCTGGGCAGACGCCTGACCGCCGCGTCCGCTCCAGCCATCGCATTCATTTAACGCCGCCCCTCGCGTGCCGCGCAGGAAACAATGCCCTCCTCTGCCGCTTGCGATTTTGCGCGTGTGCGCCGCATACTCTGATTTCCCGGGTGAATGTCCCCGGCAAGGGGACCGATCGCGGTCAAAAAATGCGTGCAGTCATCACCGGCGGCGCGGGCTTTCTCGGCTCGCATCTGTGCGACTACATGCTCGCGCGCGACTGGGAAATTCTCTGCCTCGATAATTTCGTCACGGGCACTCCCGCGAATCTGGAGCATCTCGAAGGGAATCCGCGCTTCCGCTACGTCCAGCGCGACGTCTCGAATTACATCGCCGTGGACGGCGCTGTGGACTACGTCATCCACTTCGCCTCGCCCGCGAGCCCGGTGGACTATCTCAAGCTCCCAATTCAAACTCTCAAAGTCGGCGCGCTCGGCACGCACAACACGCTCGGCCTCGCGCTCGCGAAGAGAGCGAAATATTTTCTCTCGTCCACTTCGGAGTGCTACGGCGATCCCGCCGTCAGCCCGCAGCCCGAAACGTATTGGGGCAACGTCAACCCCATCGGCCCGCGCGGCGTCTATGACGAAGCCAAGCGCTTCGCCGAGGCGATGGTCATGGCGTATCACCGCTCTCACGGCGTGGATACGCACATCGTCCGCATCTTCAATACCTACGGCCCGCGCATGCGCCTCAACGACGGCCGCGCGCTCCCGAATTTCGTCTATCAGGCGCTCTCCAGCCAGCCCATCACCGTCTATGGCGAAGGCAAGCAGACCCGCAGCTTCTGCTACGTCTCCGATTTAATCGAAGGCATTTATCGCCTGATGATGTCCGACGAGCACGAGCCTACCAACGTAGGCAATCCGCAGGAGATCACCATTCTCGAATTCGCCGAACGCGTCCGAGCCCTCACCGGAGCGAACGTGCCTATCATCTTCAAGCCCCTCCCGCAGGACGATCCCAAGCAGCGTTGCCCGGACATCTCCAAGGCCCGCCGCATCCTCGGCTGGGAACCCAAAGTCTCTCTCGCCGACGGCCTCGAAAAAACCCTCGCCCACTTCCGCGCCCAATTCGCCGCCGTCAAAGTTTAGCTCTGGAGTCCGTTCCCCTTGGCATCACATAGCGGCGACCGGAACCTGTCCCGGCTTGCCGGGAGGTCGCCATCTGCCGCTCCTGCTCTACATCTCCAAATGGAAAATCTCCCCCGTTCACCGCGGCGCGGAAACGATGTTTTGCGTTTTCGTAGCGGCGGCCTTTAGGCCGCCATCTTCCTTCCCGCGCCTTCGTAGCGGCAACCGGAACCCGACCCGGCTTGCCGGGAGGTTGCCA
>Ga0187783_10001057_pt1 | contig 20346 bp, 16 predicted proteins | sample 1015_SJ02_MP02_2_FD_132471 | JGI IMG/M metagenome (GOLD analysis project Ga0187783, IMG submission 132471) | Tropical peat soil microbial communities from peatlands in Department of Meta, Colombia - 1015_SJ02_MP02_20_MG | ecosystem: Environmental > Terrestrial > Soil > Wetlands > Peat | place...
CAGATCAACTTGACGCCGTCGTTGCCACCGGATGCGAAGGCCGCTTTTGATCAGGTGCTCGTGGCGACTCAGGCGGCGGATCGCGGCGTGGCGATGGCGCGCACCGATGCCGAGCACCGGCGCCAACAAGCCACCAGCGAGGCGGAACATCTGGTTAGCGATGCACAGGCAGCGGCGAAGGAAATTGTAAGCAAGGCGTCGGTCGATACGGCAAGCATACTGGCGCTCGAACATGACGAGAGGACGTTTCAGAGCCGGAACAGCCTGCTATTGCGTGAGTACCGTACTCGGGTGGCGAATATAATGGATCGCACCGGGCGTGTCACCCTGGTCGACCCAAAGAGCGGCGTTCGCGTGGTATTACCGGAGCCGCAAACTGGTCCGCCGCCAGCGACGACGCAAGGAAAACAACCATGAACATCACACGCGATATCGATCTGACCTGCGCTCCTGAGGGAAGATCCTGCTTCGCGGCGGCCGATGCCGTCACCTCGACGCTGAAGATCGACGGGTCGGGGCAGTTGCTGAGTCGGGCCGAGCGCATGGTGCTCGGCCTGAGACTGACGCTGGCCCTTGCGGCGCTGTGTCTAGTGTCGGTTGCCGGCGGCATCTATTTCCTCTTGCCGGCCGAGCGCGGGATTGCCGAGCTGGTGGCTGGTGTGGCCGCTGCCCTGGTGGCCATTCCCATATTCGTAGAGGCTTGGGCGACCTTGCGCCATCCGAGCCTCGATGGCGTTAGCGAACGGTTGGTGGCTTTGGTGGTTATCGCCTGCTGGGCCACCGGCGATCTCATGACTGCGGCCATCCTGCCCATCATCATGACGATCGGCCATGTGCTCGAAGAGCGAAGCATGCTTGGCTCGAAGGAGGCTATTCGCGCCCTAACCCGCTTGACCGAGGTCGATGTCCGGCGGCGAAGGGTCGGGGGCGGAGCGGAAGTGGTGCCCGGAACGGATTTGCAGGTCGGCGATCTTATCGAATTGCGTGCCGGCGAGCGCGTGCCAGCTGACGGAATCGTGCGTGAGGGTGCTTCGAATCTCGACATTGCCTCGCTGACGGGCGAGTCGGTTCCGATCGAGGTTCGCGAGGGTGGCAAGGCCCCCGCCGGCGCGATGAATCTGGATGGTCTGCTGCTGTTGGAAATCACCCACACCGGTGAAGAGAGCACCGTCGGGCGGATCATTGCTTTGATGCGGGAGGCCGAGGATTCCAAACCGCCCGTCACCCGGCTGCTCGACCGATATGCCGGTCAGTACATGGCACTGGTTCTCCTTATCGCTGCTGGCACATGGTTTATTAGCGGAAGCACGCCGGCGATGCTTGCGGTGCTCGTTGCGTCCTGCCCGTGCGCGCTGGCGCTGGCCGCGCCGATGACGGCCATCGCCGCCATTGCCGTGGCCTCGCGCCACGGCATTCTGATCAAGGGCTCCGGATTTCTGGAACATCTGGCCGACGTTTCCTCGGTGATCTTCGACAAGACGGGCACCGTGACCACCGGCAATGTACATCTGGCGGGCGTTGAGCCAGCCGCGGGTGTCGATTCCATCGTGGTCAAACGCCTCGCCGCGAGTCTCGGTGCTGCAAGCAACCACCCTCTCAGCAAGGCTGCCGCAGGCGCGGTGTCGAGAGAAGAGCGCCTGGATATTGAAGAGGCTCGCGAAATGGGAGGCTTCGGCGTCACCGGCAAGTATCAGGGACATGTCGTCGCGATGGGACGCCCGGACTTGTTCGAGCGCCTCGGCGTCACGATACCCGCGCCACCAGCGTACGTGGGGCCGATTGCCGGCGTGAGCCGGGACGGATTGTTCTTGGGTTGGCTGCTGTTTTCCGATCAGCTACGCAACAGCGCTCGCGCCGCGGTACAAGACCTGAGAGAACTCGGCATCGAGCACATCGTGCTGTTGACCGGAGACCGATCTGCGGTGGCGCACCAGGTGGCGAGCGAGATCGGCGTCGACGAAGTCTGGGCCGAGATGTTGCCCGAACAGAAATTGGATCGGGTCATGAGCGACATCAAATCCGGGCACCGACCTATGGTGGTCGGGGATGGTATCAACGACTCACTCGCACTTCGCGCCGGAGCCGTCGGCGTAGCAATGGGCACGCAAGGATCTGATATCGCGCTGGCGTCGGCCGACCTCGCGTTGATGACCAACGATCTGCGGCGACTCGGCACTTGCATCCGGCTCAGCCGGCGCTGCCGCCGAACGATCTACGTCAATGTCGCCATCGGCCTTGGATTCGCGGTTGGTCTCGTAGGGCTCGCGAGCTTCGGCGTTCTGGGTGTCGAAGCCCCGATCATCGCAGCGCTCCTGCACAACGTGAGCACGTTCCTGGGAATTGGCAACTCCGGTCGCCTGCTGCGCTTCGACGAGCGAGATACCGCTGGAGCAGCCGCGGTCTGACTGGCGGATGTGTAGTTTCATTCCTAACTTCACAGGTGGTTGCCGCGAGGTGAGTGTCGGCAATGACTTCAATCAAGGTCACGCAACCGGACGGGCGGACGGTCGACGTCATACAAAGGCGGGGACATCTGTCGTATTGCTACGGTGCGTGTTGCTGTGGCCGTACGGACCGCGGATATCCAGCAGTGCCGGTGGACACTTATAAGGAAGAGTGGCTGAAACGCAAACTTCGCAAGGTGGTGCATTTGACGAAGGGCGGCTGCCTCGGACCCTGCGCTCTCGCGAACGTGGCGAGTCTGGAATTCGACGGTCAGTCGGTCTTCTTTCAGTCGATATCGGAACCATCGCAAATCCGAATGATCTTCGATTACATCGAAGCGATGGTTGATGCCGACCGCTTTCTGGACCCGCCTCCGGAACTCGCCTCCCTCGCTTTCAATTACTATGACTGGAACTCCCACGGTCAAAGATCCGGCGACATTCCGCCTGATGCGCCGATTGGGAGTGAATGTGAATTTGACGCTGATGCCGGTTAACCGAACGTAAGACGCGTGCACCGCATCGTGAGCGCGTTGCGCACCGAGCGTCACGCGGCTCTATTCTCCACGGCTTCACTGGCGACGCCGCGCGCCGCCTTAAGTTCGCCACCTTCTTTCTTAAACTATGTTCGGGTATGCTCGGTCGACCAAACTATGGAGACCATCCTCGACGTGCGCCACCTCTCGGTGCACTTTGGTCGACGCTATGTGCTGCGCGACCTGAGCTTCAGGGTCGAACGCGGCACCTCGCTCGCCATTCTCGGGCCGAACGGTGCAGGCAAAACGGTGCTCTTCCGGTCGCTGGTTGGCGCGACGCCCTTCGAAGGCACGGTGTGCTGGGCCGCGGGTACGCGTATCGGCTATGTGCCTCAGAAGTTGGACCTCGAGCGTGATATCCCGATCACGGGACACGATTTTCTGACCGCGCGCACCAGGCTCGCGCGTGGCACACGAACCGATGTCTCGCGTGTGCTCGCGCTCGTCGGCATTCCCCCAGACGTCGCAAACCAGCCGATTGGCGTGCTCTCGGGCGGCCAGTTCCAGCGGCTATTGCTCGCGTTCGCGCTGGTCGGCGATCCGAACGCGCTCCTGCTCGACGAGCCGACGGCGGGGATAGACGAACCGGGACAGGAGCAAATCAACGAGCTTGTCAGCATTCTCCAACGCGATCACGCGCTGAGCGTTCTGTTTATCTCGCACGAACTCACAGTGATCAATCGCTACGCCACGAACGTGCTCTGCCTGACGCGTGGCGCCGGGTGTTTTGGTCCACCACGCACCGTTCTCACGCCGGATCTTCTGCGTGACATGTACGGAACTGACGTGCATTACCACGTCCACGATCACGCCGATGACCGTTGACGCGCTGGCTCTCGCGGTGGCGATGGCCGTGGCCTCGGGGCTGATCGGTTGCTTTGCCGTGATGCGGAGGATGTCGCTCGCCGCCGACCCGCTGTCGCACGTCGCGCTGCCCGGCATCGGCATCGCCTTGGCGCTTCGGATCGATCCTATTTTCGGCGCCGCGGCATTGCTGTTCTTTGGCGCGCTCTTGGTGTGGGCGCTCGAGAAACGGACCCGAGCCGCCACCGAAACGATGATCGGTATCGTCTTTTCCGCGGCACTGGCTATCGGAAGCATGACGACGTCAGGTGAGGATTTGATCGATGCGCTGTTCGGTACCCACAGCGCACTCAGGACATCGGAGTTGGTCTTCGGCCTCGTGGGCGCAGTCGCCGTGATCATCTTCATCGTTACGCAGAGGGATAGCCTGATCGTGATGCTCGTCTCGCCAGAAGTTGCGCGCACGGCGGGGATCAATGTTGGCCGGCTGAATCTGCTGTATCTTGAGGCGTTCGCGCTGACGATCGCGCTGGGACTGCGCTTTCTCGGAGTGCTGTTGATGGGGGCTTTGATTATTGTGCCCGCGGCCACCGCAAAAGGACTGGCGCGCAACCTCACCAGCATGCTCTACATAGCGGCCGGTATTGCCGTACTGGCTACCGTAGTTGGCACGTGGGCGGCCGTGTGGTTGCACCGGGCCAGCGGCCCGCTGATCGTGATGACTGCGACGGGCGTCTTCCTGCTTAGCCTTGCACGAAAACCCACCTAACTGTACGCTTGCTAGGCCGATCAAAGCAGAAACATGGCCGCTCACAGCCGTATTACCCTTGTTTGCCATGCCACGACCCAGGCGCTGCGCACAGTTACCTTTGGCGGTGATGACTCTCTTGACGACATTGGTAAGGCTAAAGCGGCCCGCCTGGCCGGCAGTCTTGGGCGGGTAGATCACTGTTGGAGCAGCCCAGCCTTGCGGGCACGCGAAACTGCTGCGGCCATGGGATTGGCACCCCTCGTGGATGAACGGCTGCGCGAATGCGACTTCGGCCGTTGGACCGGCTTGCGCTTCCAGCAGTTGTTGTTCAAAGAGCCAAGAAAGTTGGTGTCATGGATAAGAGACCCCAGCTCCGCGCCTCACGGCGGCGAATCGATTCCGCAGGTGCTCGCACGCGTGGCCGCTTGGATCGCGGAGCGCGGCCGCGACCCAGGGCATACTGTGGCGTTCACGCATGCCAGTGTGATCCGCGCGGCGATCGTTCACGTGATCCAGGCGCAGCTGCCGTCTTTCTGGCGCATAGATGTGGTGCCGCTGTCGCAGACAGACCTGCGCACCAACGGTCGACGTTGGGTGCTGCGCTCAATGGGACCCATCGTCCCGAGCGAGGAGTTCAGCTCAGCAACAACTGTCTAGGTGAAATGACAACTTGATGAATTCGAGTGACAGACGTTTCCTAATCTTCGGCATCTGCGTGGTCGCCGCGCTGCTGCTCTTGGCGCTGGTGAATCTCTACCAAGCCAAGCACGCCGGCCCGCACGTCACGGATTTGTCATATTCCGAATTTTTGGACGACGTCCAGCACGGGCAGATTGGCAGTGTCACCATGGCGGGCCACAGCATCGGCGGCGTTTTTGCTAACCATCGCATATTTCGGACTTACGCGCCGGATGATCCTGATCTCGTGAAGGTGTTGAGGGCCAAGGGCGTTGTAATAACCGCCACAGCCCCACCCGAGGGTGGAGCAATCTGGATCAGTGCGTTGATCAACTTGCTGCCCATGATCTTGCTCGTGGCCGTTGCGCTTCTCTTCATGCGCAGTATGCCGGGAATGGGTGGCCGCGCCATGGGTCTCGGCAGGTCGAAGGCGAAGCTGCTGGCACAATCCCCCGATCGGGTCACCTTCAAGGATGTCGCAGGGGTCGATGAGGCCATGGGAAGTCTGCAGGAGATCGTGGATTTTCTGCGTGACCCACACAAATTTCAGCGCCTTGGTGGCCGCATTCCGCGTGGCGTCCTAATGATAGGCCCACCCGGTACGGGCAAGACGCTGCTGGCGCGCGCCGTTGCGGGCGAAGCAAACGTACCCTTCTACACGATCTCAGGTTCGAACTTCGTTGAGATGTTTGTCGGCGTGGGCGCGTCGCGCGTACGCGACTTGTTCGAGCAGGCAAAGAAGACTGCGCCCTGCATCATTTTTATGGACGAGATCGATGCGGTCGGGCGGCGGCGCGGAGCGGGCCTCGGTGGAGGCAATGACGAGCGCGAACAAACGCTTAATCAGCTGTTGGTCGAGATGGACGGCTTCGAATCCAATGCAGGCGTCATTCTGATTGCCGCGACCAATCGCCCCGACGTACTGGATCCGGCGCTGCTTCGCCCCGGACGTTTCGATCGCGAAATTGTGCTCGCGAATCCTGATGTTGTGGGGCGCGAGCACATCCTCAAGGTTCATGTGCATACGGTGCCGCTCTCAGCCGAAGTCGACCTTAAGGTTGTCGCGCGCGCCACACCCGGTTTTTCCGGCGCCGACCTGATGAACCTAGTGAATGAGGCAGCGTTGCTGGCTGCACGGCGAGACAAGACTGAGGTCGGGATGCACGAGTTCGAGGATGCCAAGGACACCATCACGATGGGCGTGGAGCGCCGCACGCATGTGATGAGCGAAGATGAGAAGCGATTGACCGCCTACCGCGAAGGCGGCCGCGCGATCGTTGCCCTCAACCTGCCCTCGGCCGATCCCGTGCACAAAGTCACGATTGTCACCCGTGGGCGTGCCACCGGAATGGTCAAGCAACTGCCGGAAGATGACCGGCTTTCTATAACGCTTGAACAGATGACGTCGCAGCTGGCGATCCTGATGGCGGGACGATGCGCCGAGGAAATGGTCTTCGGTCGCGATAAGGTTACTTCAGGAACCGCTGATGACATCGAAGAGGCGACAAAGCTCGCGCGCACGATGGTGACACGCTGGGGCCTTTCTGAACGACTTGGAACAGTGGCCTATGGCGAGAACGAGGAGGAAGTTTTTCTCGGCCATTCGATCACTCGCCAGCATAATGTGTCGGACGAGACTGCCCAGACGATCGCAGTCGAAGTACGCAAACTGATCGACGCGGCGCACACGCAAGCGGGGCGCATTCTCGCCACGCATCGCGATCAATTGGAAGCTCTGGCGCAAGGCTTGCTTCAATTCGAGACACTTAGTGCTGAGGATATTCGCAATCTGCTTGCGGGCAGGTCACCGGCTCAGGATGCTGAAAGCGAGACGGCGTCCGAATCCGCACCAGCGCCTGCCACCAGGCCAATGTGAACTGGCAGACTCACCAGACTGGGACCGCGGCTGTTCAAATCTTGAATTGCCATCGAGGCCCGACCTCTTTGTTCGATGTAATCCTCTTCGTCAAGGTGCCCACCTTCCGAGCAAAGCGCAGATTGTGATAATTTAGGGCTTAGCCCCCACTAGGTTCCGTATGGAAAAGATTTCCCGCAGTTCGGCCCAACCGAAAGAGTATGACGCGGTTCCGCGCGCGCATCGTTTGATGCGCGGCCTCACATGTCTGTACGCCAGCGCGGTCGTGCTGGTCGGGTTGTGGCTGATCCTCGGACTACTTCCTGCGAGCGTGGCGCCGGCGAGCGCGCGCGAGTGGATTGTCGGGGGCTTGGGAGCCATCGTGTTGCCCACGCTCCTTATGGCGCTCACCGGCTCGGTGGCCACACTCGTCCTGACCGGCACGCGATTCCGGCATGCGGAGGCCTTGCGCACCGAGACGCCAGCGGCGACCGACGCCGGCCCAGAAGCCGGTGCTCGGTTCAGCCCGGCTGGACTCGCGAGCTTGGCCGTGGTGTTCGCTACGCCCGGCGGTCCATCGACGTGGGACCGCCGAATTTCGGGATTCTTCGGCGCCAACGCGCGCGCCACCATCTATTACCAGACCATAAAGGCCGATCCCGGATTCGCCGCCCGGATAGGACAAGCCTTTATTGTGACGACGGGCGCGGTACTCGTGTGGATCGCGGAGTGGGTGCTGCTGCCTGCCCACGCGTCCTCATCCCTGGAAGTCTCGGCCGGCGTGAGCATCGCTGCTGTCGCCGCTGCGTTCGCGCTTGCCTTCCTTTCGCTTATGGCGGAGCGCTTTGTGAAAGCGTTCCCCGAGCCCCAGTTACCCGAGGCCCCGACGGTTCGCCGTCTGCTGCTTTTCAGCACGCTGGTTCTCGTTGCCGCGGCCTGTCTGGAGATGGGCCGTAGTGCCGGTGTCACGTGGGTATATTGGCTGGTCTGGATCGTGGCCCATCTTCCTGGCCTGGTCATGCTCGAGCTCACGCTGCGCGCCCTGGCGCGGCTCTTCTTGCCAACGCCGTTACCTGCGGCCGCTACAGCCGTCACCGATAGTCTGCTCGCGGCGCTGATCACCGGCGGACCCCGCGCACCGGTCGTCCTGCTTCGCACACATCTCGGATTGGATTTCTCAAGGAGTTGGGCGGTCGCATTCTTGAGCAAGGCTTTGCTGCCGGCGGTCTTCGGGACCGGTTTGCTATGTTGGTTCTTGAGCGGCGTGAAGCTGATCAATCTCGATCAGCGTGGCGTGTACGAACGGTTCGGCGCACCGGTCGCGGTTCTCGGACCCGGCCTGCACATGCTGCTGCCGTGGCCGTTTGGAAGATTGCGTCCCGTCGAATATGGTGCGATCCACTCCGTCGCCATCGGCGTCGACCAGGCGGAACCGGAGAAAGCGATCTCGGTCGGCGCTGAGGCCCCGGCACCGCTGGCCCTCAATCGATTGTGGGAAAGTTCGCATCCGGGCCAGGCGCACTATTTGGTGCCCAGCCCCGGCACTGGTCCACAAGGGTTCCAGAGCGTCGACACTGAGATCAGTGTCCTGTACCGCGTCGGCTTGAGCGATTCTGCAGCGTTGCAGTCGGTGTACGCGGTCGCGGATCCCCAATCGCTGATCAGAGATGAGGCGAGCCGCCTGGTCCTTCGCTTTTTCAATTCGCGAACGCTTGATGAAGTGATTGGCGCGCGCCGCGAGAACGTCGCGGGCGCTCTGCGCGACCAGCTAGCGGCTGATGTAAATTCGCATCACGCAGGAGTCGAAATTGTCTCCGTGCTCATCGAGGAAATTCATCCTCCGGTTGGCGCGGCTGCCGCATACCACGCGGTGCAGGCGGCGGAGATCAACGCAACGGCGAAGATTTTCGATGAACAGGCGCGAGCAGAACTCACGGCCGGCAATGCGCAGCAGCAGGCGCACCAAATGACGACCGCTGCGGATGCGAAAGCTGCCGAAACTTTACATACCGCCGATGCCGCGGCCTATCGCTTCAACGCGGATCGCCGCGCGTTTACAGCCGGCGGAAGGGCCTTCTTGATCGAGCGCTACTACGGCAATCTGGATTCGGCGCTGTCGAAGATTCCGATCACGATCATCGATCACCGGCTCAACTCAGCGGACGGTCCCATTCTCGACCTGCGTGGGCCAGCGGCAAGCATCGGTGCCGCTTCTCCCGCAGCGGCTCCGCCCTTGATCCCGGAGATATCGGGCGAGCGCTAGTCAAGGCGCTCTGTCAGAGCTTTCGCATCGAAGTGGCGCTCAACTCTTGCTTGTCAAAGCCGCCGCTCCGGCGTAACCGAACATCACCCCGACTGACCCCCACAGAACGATCTGAGTGATCAGCGATGACAGTCGAAAGTTGTACAGGGTAACCGCGGGAAAAGTGGCCGGAACCTCGTTAATCCCAGGCAAGATAAGAAAGAAGAAGCAGATCACGAGCAGATATGCCCCTATCGCAATCAACGATCCGTTCCACGATCCGTATTTAGGCATTAGCCAGCGTCGCAGCAGATAAGCTCCCATCGTCGCCGCGATCGAGATCGCCATCATTAGGAAATACATGCCCGTGCGGTACTTGATCGTCGCCGGCTCGCCGATCGACGGCGGATTCGCAGGATATTTGAGGGCCGGTATTACATAGACTGTCATAAGCGATAAGAATGCGAGCCACGCCGCCGTTGGTCCCGGCCCAAGATTTCCCATGCGGCCGTTGGCAAAGGCAAACATGATCGCGAACAGGCAACCGATACCAGCCCCTATAACGACCAAACCCGTCAATAATCCGATACCGCTCTGCACGGTCCGACTGAAAATCTCTGGGGCGCCAGGCTCTGGCTGCTTGCCAGAAGCCACTGCTGCCGCCGCCTTTGCCTCATCCTGGGCCGACTCGAAGCTGATGGCCGTACCAATCGACGGCTCAGCGAAGACCTTGGCCCATCCGAACGCGAGCAATCCAGCGACGATGCCAACGATAAAGCCGCGGAGCACCAGATTTCCGACCATGATATTTCTCCCCGTCGAAAAATCACTCACGGAGCCCAGGGCCGATTGCAACTTCGAAAAGTTAGCAGCGGTTCCAAGTCTAGTGGCAAGGAAACCCAAGCAGGTGACGGGCATCGTGCACGAATTCATGAACGCCCATGCCGTTGAAGAGATGAACCGCACCCTGTTCCGCTCCGACAAAATAGAATGCCAGCACGACAACCAGGCCGCCGAGGATCGCCCACGGCAAGACTCTCTTGACCGGAATGGCGACTTGCAGCGGAATATCCATCACAGTGGCAACTGACTTTTGAGCAACTTCGCTCATTTGATCTCTCCTCGAATAAAGACTCTATAACTATATATCTATACTTGTGCGCTTGGCCGGACAAGACCGTTTTTCACGTGCTCCGGCGCTCGAATGCACTCGTCAGCGTGAGTGGCCCATAGCGTGCCGTTCGCTGAAGTAGCGAAAAACGCCAACTGATCTAGCGTAGCATCCAGGAAACCTTGCAGCGCGCGTGGCGATACAATCCTAGTGAGCGGAAACATCTGGGCGTTATTGGCTTGGAAGAGATGGAAAGAAGAATACTTTACAAGACGGACGGATGCGAAATCACCCTCGGTGTTGAAGAAGCCGGGAGCGGACCCTCGATCGTTCTTCTGCCAGCACTCAGCTCGATCTCGATCCGCGAGGAAATGTCGCCCCTGCTAAACAGACTTGCGTCGAACTTTCGAGTTGTGACCGTAGATTGGCCTGGGTTCGGCGGCTACCCGCGCCCAAAGTCCGATTGGTCGCCGGAAATACTTTCGGCGTTTCTTGACTGGTTCATTACCGAAGTCACGCTCCAGCCGCACGGGATCATCGCTGCCGGACACGCCGCGACGTACGCTCTCTGTCAAGCGGTCCATCGGCCCGGCACAACCGGCCGCTTGGTTCTCATCGCCCCGACTTGGCGGGGTCCGTTGCCGACTGTACTGAACGGCCAGCGGTCGTGGTTCGGAAGAATTCGCGCTGCGGTCGATAGCCCGGTCGTCGGCCCGCTGCTTTATCGAATGAATGTCAGTCGGTTCGTCGTTTCGAAAATGACGCGCGAACACGTATACGACGACCCTGAATGGCTGAGCGGGGAACGCCTTTCCTCGAAACTCGCCATCACACATACGCAAGGAGCCAGGTACGGGTCCCTTCGTTTCGTCACGGGCGCTTTAGACCGCGTGGAAAACCGCGCGTCTTTCCTTGACCTCGCTCGCCGCGCAAACGTGCCAATTCTTGTGGTCTATGGCGAGAAGACGCCGCGAAAATCACTCGCCGAAATTGAGGCGCTCGCAGAGATCCCAGGTGTTCGAACCGAACGCCTACCAAGAGGGAAGCTCGGGGTTCACGAAGAATTTCCAGACTCGGTTGCCGAGGCTGCTATCGCTTTTCTATCTGAAGACCAACATCAGAGTATCCCGAATGCCAATTCCAAGACGTCATAGATGCCGGCAGCGTGGTAAGTGAATGAAATGGATTTGGACTCGTCCGGACCCAGGTGACGTTTGCTGCCGCTTGGAACCGAATTCGTGAGCAACAGAAATAAGGGTTGGGACGCCTTGGTGGTGGTTCACATGGGGTGTGCGTCCCAGCCCTCCCTTTAGCGCTTTGGGTGTATTGGGGCCTTGGATGCCGGCCAGCGCGGCCAGGTTTCGATGTGAAGCTGAATTCGAATTAAGCCAGTGTAAAAAAAATTTAACACCGATTTAACGACCACTCGCTAGCGCTTCTCACTATCGTCGACTCTTTTTCAAGACAACAAGTTTTTCCGTCAACGTCGGCATGGTAACGATGTACCTTCGGTGAACCAGGCGGCGCCCGACCGGAGCTGTGCAACGGTTGTGCACCACGATGGAAGACGTAGAGCGAAGCGAAAGCCGGCAGCAATTGTTTTACTGGGAGGAGGTGGGGTGAGCGATGGGATTTGAACCCACGACCCTCGGTTCCACAGACCGATGCTCTACCGGCTGAGCTACGCTCACCAAAGCCCGTGACGATACGGTGTCCCGCTGGGATCGCCGGCGCAATCGCAGTCGCGCGCAAACCCGAAAGTGTGACTTGATTGCACAGCGAAATTCCAGGTCGCTGCCCGGCGCAAATAGATTGTACACCCGCTCGGGACCATGCGGAACACACGCCAAAGATCAGTACAGCGAAATCATTTGAGACGGCGACACTTCGTGGACGCCGTTTGAGTTTGAGTTGTGACTTTCATAGTCGTGATTTTCATGATGGCTCATGTCCTTGGCCGGTATTCGTGGATCATTCCCCACTCTTGGCTTTCAGAATCTCGATTGCAGCCAGCCGGTGGCGTCCTCGTGTAATATAGCCTCACCGAAAGCACGATCGCCGCGCTGGAATCGCACATGCCGAGTCCTTCCAAAGGAGCCGCCGCTTCCGTTCTCCCAAGCGTTTTTTCCGGGGCGCTCGCTATCGAGATGCGAGTGGCCGCCTCGTCGATGGGCTTTCAGCTTTATGTCGACGTAGCCCTGCGTTTCAGAAATGGTTCGGAACGCGTCGCGGACTTGAGAAGAATTCCGCGCCAGTTCCGAATTCGAGGTGAGAACTGTTCGCTGCCCCACAGAGCTCATCAAGCCCTCCATCGTTTGGGCGAGTGGGAGCACTATTTCGATACGAGACGCGGATTCGTGTTCGCGGAGAAGGATGTTCCGGAGGTTCTCAAATTCCTGCGCAGTCAAAGCGTCGTCACGTTTGCTCGAAGTGCGAGCGAAATCGCGGTTGACGACCGGCCAATGGAATACAGCCATCAAGTTCGCGAAATTGGACGAAACGTGCAGATCGCAACGGTTCTGGAGCATCCGAAGCTGGAAATCACAGTGACGAAAGAAGAGCAGGTCCGATTTCCAGAAGGCTCGAAATACGCACACGTTGGCAGCGCGTTCTTCGGCAAGCCAAAGTCGCCGGGTTTCAAGACCATCAAAACGCGAATCGGAGTGATTGAGCTAGCCGGCGATCAGATTGCGTTGTTTCTGCTTCATGACCTCAAGAGACTTCGCTCGAGCCGGCGGAACAAAGTCAGCCGAGAGGTCGAGAGCATGAAGGTGATTACGAGTCCATTCGAGCCGCGAGTGGCGTTCGATGTGGACGAGTCTTGGATTTGGTTCGACGTGACCTATCGGGCGGCGAGCTTCGTGCTTCCGTTTCAGCGCATCGAGCAGGCGAGAGACGACGAGCAGTTCGTGCGCGGAGGCGAGACGTGGATTCGTGTCGATAGAAAAGCGCACGCGCGAGTGATGCAATGCCTTGGCGAGATTCCTGAGCTGGAGAGAGTTCAGGAGCATTTTTACGCGCCCGCACATCATTTTTCAAAGATTCAAGCGCTTTTTTCGGAATGCGCCATCGTGGATCTGTCGGAGGCTTGCAAAGAATTCGCAAGGCGGTACGAGGAAGGCGAGTCAGAACTGCGCGCGCGAAACCCCATCATGCCTTCCGAGGGAAGGGAATTGGAGCGGAAGGCTTAGAACGGACCGAAGGCTGCTTAAGACGCGCACGAGCCTGTTCCGCCCACGGGCCGCTGGGGGCGTATCTCAAATACAGAATCCACTGCTCGCGAGCAAGGCGGCGCTGATTCCGCCTTTCGTAAGCCAGCGCCAGATTGAAATGAACGTCCGGATGAGTGGGCATGGCCCGAGCGGCCCGGCGCAGGTGCTTGATGGCCTCATCGGTTTGCCCTTGCTCTTCGAGCACGCAGCCCAGGTTGTAAAGTGAAATGCCATTGTCAGGCTCCAGGCGTACCGCGGCCAGAAACTCCTCGCCCGCTTCCGCTGTTTCGCCTGTCTGATACAGGGCGACTCCTAGATTGATGTGAGCTTCGACCCAGTCGGGCGCGAGACTCAGGACTTGCTTATATGTGTCAATCGCCCGAGGAAGCGTTTCTTCGTGTGCTTCGTAGTTGAGGGCGGCCTGAAAAAGTTCTTCAGGCTTGCGCCCTTTCATTGCGCGCAACTTGTCGGGATTATGGCTGGTGACGAACGGGAAGGCCCATTGCTGTTTGATGGGATTGAAAGGGCGACTCGCACCAGGGGGAATGACCAACAGGTCGCGTCCCTGCTCGATGAATCGAAGCTCCTTCAGCCCGAGTGGCGACGCCCCGAACTGCTTTTCAATTATTTGAATGGCGCGCCGAACGCGTAGTGCAGGAATGCGATTTTCCGTCAAACGCTTGATCGTGCGGAGGGCCACCAGGTCGCCGAAACTGTAGAATCGCTCTCCCCATCGCGATTCGGGCCGCACCAGCCGAAGCCGCTCCCAATACTGAAGACGGCTCGGCTCCAGCCCAAGAATTCGTCCGACTTCTCTGCGCGTATATCGCTGCGACAACCCGCTCGCCCTCGCCCCAGAAGCGACTTTCGGGAAAGATTATGCACCAGTTGTCAAATCGCTGAACACAGATCTCGGCAGGAGCTGTGGATTTCTTGACACCACTGTATGCAATTACCAGAAGAGGACATGCGGTTTGCGGGAGTCCCGCGGGTTGCTAAAATTTTTAGTGGTCGTAGCCCGCCACAATGTCTCTCGATAATACCGAACGGTTGTATTTGGAGCGGCAGGTGACGCTCGCGCGCGCCGTGATCGCGGCGCTGTCGCTGGTGGCCCTGCTGGAGGCATCCGTCCAGCGCTTTCCGCGGCAAGCAGTCATATTCGTGTCAGCATATCTTATAGCGGCGCTGGTTGTTGTCGTCGTTCAGCGTTTTACCGACAGCCCCTGGGCGAGGATCCCGCTCGTAGTTGATTTCATCGTTCTCGCGATTTTCGGTTGCGTCACGCCTTCGGTTTCTGCCTTCTGGTTCTTGTTCATGTTCGCCGTTTTCGCCTTGGCGACACGCGCCAATACGCGAGCGGTATTCTTGCTCGTGAGTGTCGCGACCGTCGGAATAATCCTGCGCGTCGCACTGGCGAGTTCTTTTCGGTGGCAAAGCATTTGGCACTGGGTCGCGATTGGTTTCGGGACGATCGTATCCGGACTTTGCATGGGCTTCCTGGGCGCGCGCGAACGGGACCATTTCGCCAGGCAGCAGTTTCTTGAAAGGCTCACCGGACATCTTCGCTACGACCGCGGACTGACGGAATCGATTCGGCAGGCGCTTGGCGAGCTTACGTTGGCTTTCGAGTGCGAGCAGGCCTGCCTGGCTGTTCGCGACGACGATCTGGAGCGCATTTTCGTGTGGAAAGTTTGCCTCGGCGATCGGGAACAACGTGGACCGGAGACTTTGCCGCTGAGTCGAACCGAGACATTTCTGATCGATTCCCTCGAAGTTTCCATGGGTTGGGAGCAACGCAATGGCAATCCCCACGGTGCCAGCTTCGGCTGGGACCGGCAAACCGGTCAGAGGTATCGGGCGCCGCTGCCGCCCACATCGACGCGAGAAGAGTTCGGCGCGCGGTCGTTGCTGGCCGCGACGATCGAATCGTCCGAACGGCCGGTCGGTCGCGTCCTCCTGATTAACCGGCGGAAATCCAGCGAGAATGGTGCGTTGAGGCCGTTTTCGGAAGGAGATTTGCGCTGGCTCGAGCAAATCGTGCGCTATATGGGACCTCCGCTCGAGAATGTGTTCATTCTTCGCAACCTGCGGACACGGGCCGTCGAATCCGAGCGCAGCCGAATTTCGCGCGACCTGCACGACGGCATTTTGCAGACGCTTCTGAGCCTGAAAATTCAGCTGGACGTCCTCCGGAACAAGCTATCGGAAAACCCGGACGCAGCAAAGGAGCTGGCGAGCCTGGAAAAGACGGTGCATCAGGAAAGCGATGAGCTTCGACGGTTCGTCACGGAAATGCGGCCCCTACGTGTGGAAAGCGCGGATATGAAGGAGCTGATGTATGGTTTCGCGGAACGCTTCCGGACAGAGTACGGTTTGGCCGTGGATTTGTTCATTGAGGCCAGGGATTTGCGGCTTCCGGACCGAATTTGCCGCGAACTTTTCCAGATATATCGTGAGTCACTCCACAACGTAAAAAAGCATGCGAACGCCAGCCACGTCGTGGTAAAACTAGATCACGACGAGGCCAAAGTGTTCCTTGTCGTCGACGACAATGGCCGTGGATTCAGCTTCTCTGGGCGATACACGAGTGAAGAGCTGGACCGGTTGCGTCTGGGCCCAATTTCGATAAAGGAACGGACGAGGAGCGTCGGGGGAACGCTGACGGTTGAATCGAATCCCGGGCACGGGGCGCGTCTAACCATCGAGATTCCAGTCAATTAACATGACCAAAGTAAAACAGGCGATTCGCATCCTTGTGGCCGACGACCATGCCATATTCCGCGACGGCCTTCGCAAGTTGCTAGAGGGCGCGGATGACGTGCAGATTGTGGGCGAGGCTTCGAATGGCGTCGAATGCACCAAGATGCTGGCGAAGTTAAAGCCGGATATTTTGCTGCTCGATTTGCGTATGCCGGACAAGGATGGCCTGGGCGTGCTCGAAGAAGTGAACTTCGATTCGCTGCCGACGCGCGTGATCGTCCTTACGGCGGCCGAGGATGATCGCGATGTCGTGCGGGCGATGCGATTGGGCGCGCGCGGCGTAGTGCTGAAACAGTCGGCCAGTGATCTGCTGCTCAAAAGCATCCGCAAAGTCTCGGACGGCGAAATCTGGCTCGACAACCGCATGACTGCGGAAGTGATCGATGCGTTCAAGAAGTCAGCTGAATCGGGCCAGCGCCGCGAAAAACCGCTGCTGAGCGATCGCGAGAAGGAAATCGTTCAGCTGGTCGCACAGGGATTCCGCAACCGCGAAATCGGCGAGAAGCTCTTCATCAGCGAGCAAACCGTGAAGAATCACCTGCACAACATCTTCGACAAACTTGGAGTTTCCGACCGCCTGGAGCTGGCGCTCTACGCAATTCACCACCGGCTGATCGAACAAGGTTAGTTTCCAACCAAACTTTCAACCCATGAAAGAGAAACCGCGCGGCGGTGCTCTGCGCCATAGTGTATTCTGGTCGCGAAGGGGTGAATGAGCGAGGAAACTCGGCAGGTGATTTCCGAGGCGCAAGCTGGCGTGATGGAAGAGCTTCCCGGGCCGCCCCAGGCGACTTCTAGTCCGCGTTATTCGCGCGAAGCAGTATTGATCATCACCCTGGTCATATTGGTCGTACTCTCGGTCGTCACCGCGTTCGTCGCCCGCTTCTACCACAACAAAATCCGTAGCCTGGCGGACCAATGGTTCGCGGAAGGTGAGGCCGCGTTTCAGGCGGGCGATGCGAAGCAAGCTTTAGTTGACTATCGAAATGCACTGGTATACGCGCCGGATAACGGCGACTTTCAATTCCACTTGGCGCAAGCGTTAGCAGCCGTGGGCCAGGGCGAGCAAGCTCAGTCTTACCTATTGACGCTGCTTGCCGAATCGCCGGGCAGCGGACAGATCAATCTGGCGCTCGCGAGAATTGCGGCACATTCCGGCTCAAAGTCCGACGCGATCAACTATTACCACCGAGCGATCTACGGGGTCTGGGAGAAAAATCCGCTGGGCACACGATGGCAAGTCCGCCGCGAATTGTGCGAATACCTGCTCAGCCAAGGCGCCTTAACTCAAGCAGAGCCGGAACTCATCGCGCTGGGGGACCAGGTTCCCCCGACCGACATCACTCGCCTGAAGATAACTGCAGGGCTCTTTCTTCGCTCAACACTGTCGAACCGGGCTCTCAATGAATATCAGCTCGTTCTGAACGACGAACCCGGCGATGACGAAGCGCTGGGCGGCGCGGGCACGGCCGCTTTTCATTCCGGGCGATTTGCGGAGGCGATCTACTATTTCGAGAAGCTTTCGCCGCAGAAACGTGCAGATCCTGAATTTGCTTCCATGTTGGAGACTGCTCATCAGGTTCGCGACGCAGATCCCTATGAGGGTGGGATTACCTCGCGTGAGAAAGCCACCCGGGCAATGAACGCGCTGCGCCAGGCGCAATCGCGCGTACGAGAGTGCGCGCAACCGCAAAATAGCTCGTCGCAAAGCGGCTCGCAAAATGCGAATTCAGGTTCGGGCGCGAACCTCGAAGACTTGAACGCCACCAGCGAAAAAATGCAGAGTGAATTGCATGAATCCGATCTCATGCGCGATCCGGGGCGAATCGACGCCGTGATGTCACTCGTTTTTCAGATGGAAGATGCTGCGGAACATGCATGCGGGATGCCGTCAGCAGGGCCTGACCGAGCTCTGTTGCTCATCGCTGGGGTCCATGGAGGCGGCAACAGGTGACTGCGGACAGCCACTCTGTAGGCGCCGAAATCCCCCGTGATCTGGATGAAGCGCTCTCTTTACCGCAAAAGCTTCGCGCACTCCGGTCTTCGCTGACGCGCGCAATCTTCACAGCCAGCGAGGACAGACTCTTCCTGCTCCTCGCGATTCTAATTGGAATATTGGCTGGCCTGTCGGTCGTTTGCTTTCGAGTGGCGATCGAATGGACCAAATTAGTTCTGCTGGGGGCCTCGGTCAGTCCTCACGCGCCGCGCGTTTTCTTGGCGCCGGCGCTTGCTGGAATCGCGGTTGCGGTGCTTGCCATTCGCGCATTCCCCCGCGCTCGCGGGAGCGGCGTGAATCAAACAAAAGCTGCCGTTTACGTTCGGGACGGATACATTCCGTTCAGCACGGTGATCGGGAAATTCATCACCTGCGCGCTGGCGATCGGCAGCGGGCAATCGCTCGGACCCGAAGACCCGTCGCTGCAGATGGGCGCCGGGATAGCCTCGGCATTGGGGCGGTCTTTGCGCCTTTCACGAAAAAAGGTTCGCCTCATAGCGCCTGTGGGCGCGGCGGCGGGGTTGGCGGCTGCGTTCAACGCGCCGATTTCAGCGGTTTTGTTCGTGATCGAGGAGGTGATCGGCACCTGGAGCGCTGGAGTGCTGGGGGCGATCGTGCTCGCGGCCGTTTCGAGCGTGGTCACGATGCGCTACTTCCTGGGTCCGGACTCGTTGTTTCGCGTTCCCCCGATTCGGGTCTCTCATCCATCGGAGTTCATCGGCTATGTTGTGCTGGGGATTGCGGGAGGGTTCGCCGCTCTTGCGTTTCTAAAATGGATCGCGTACTTCAGGCCAAAAATGATGAACCTGCCGCGTTGGAGCCGTTATCTCCAGCCTGCGGCCGCTGGATTGATTATCGGCCTAATCGGCATCAGGCTGCCGCAAGTGATGGGCGCCGGATACTTTGTGATCGACCAGGCCCTTCATGGCCAGTTCACCTGGCGCTTGTTGCTCGTGCTAGCCGTCATCAAAATTGTAGCGACAGGGCTGTCATTCCTGAGCGGGACGCCGGGCGGCATGTTTGCGCCCACGCTTTTCATTGGCGCTATGTTGGGCGGAGCAGTGGGAGGAATCGAGCATCACTTTTTCCCCCAGCGGAATGCCACGCTCGGAACTTTTGCGCTGATCGGAATGGGAACCTTTTTTGCAGGCTTCCTACGGGCGCCGATCACGTCGGTTTTCATGGTGATCGAGCTTTCGGGGAATTACAGCGCCGCGTTGCCGGTGATGGTCGCGAGCCTGATCGCGTACGTGATTTCGCGGCGATATCAGAAGGTTCCTCTTTTCGACCTTCTAACGAGGCAGGACGGACTCATACTTCCATCGATCGAGGAGCTGCGGGAGCAGGTGGCTATTGTGATTGAGGACGCCATGGAGCCAGAAGGAGCACTGGTCGTCCACCCGGAGGACTCGGCTGCGAGTGTAATCGCACGGATTGGCGAGCAGAAGAACATTCCTCTGCTGCTCCGCGTGCGAGCGGGGGAATGGCGCTTACTCGATCAGGAGAACCTGAATCGCCTGGCAACCGATGCCGGCAAGCCCCATATTGCTGCCGAGGCGAACTCGAAGGGGCCTCTGCCCATGCTCTTTCGAGACGAGTCCATCGCGGAGGCTTTGCGGTGGATTGGCGACTGGCCGGTGCTGCCTGTCGTGAGCCGGGCTGATCTAGGACAGCTTGAGGGGACCCTCTCGCTATCGGACGTCTTGAAGGCGATGCAGAAGGCCGCGGTCGTTTGATGCGTTTTCGTTGCGATTTCGGACCCGTGCCCATGCACGGGAATTTCACTAACATACTTTGATTCAGTAGGTTAGGTGTAAACCATCCCAGTACCCTGGTACCAATCGAAGTACCCCCAATTGGCTCTTTTGCTCTATTGAGGCAATTCGCTCCTGAACCATATTCTAACGGCGCACTTGGGAGGGATCATCCTGTGTCTCTGAAAGAGCGACGCTCGTCC
>Ga0187783_10001058_pt1 | contig 20341 bp, 21 predicted proteins | sample 1015_SJ02_MP02_2_FD_132471 | JGI IMG/M metagenome (GOLD analysis project Ga0187783, IMG submission 132471) | Tropical peat soil microbial communities from peatlands in Department of Meta, Colombia - 1015_SJ02_MP02_20_MG | ecosystem: Environmental > Terrestrial > Soil > Wetlands > Peat | place...
AGAGTCGGAATGCGTTGGTTGATATAAATGCTCTCGCGCGCGTCCACATGACCATGGTCCGCCACAAAGAGATAGATCGTGTCAGGAGCGTTCACATCATGGAAGACGTGATCGAACGTTTGCCAGAAGCTGGCGATCTCGGCTGCGTGATAGCTGGTCCCAGGCCCGTGGACGTGGGCGATTCCGTCGATGCTGTCCCAATAGAAATTAAGCCAGGCCTTCCCAGATACCTGAGCCAGATGATCTTTCAGCTGAACCAACGCTTCGGCCAAAGTCCCGTGGCCGACAACCTCGGCCCCGCTGGCGGCAATGAGATTGAAAGCCGCCGTCATATGTTTGCGATGCGTGAATTGGATCGAACGGACACCATGTTTGGCAAGGCGTTGGTGGACCGTCTCGCGGACCGTCATAAGATTATACGGATCGTAGCCTTTGGTGAGACATGCGTCGACGACGCGGGGTCCCAGTGGGCAAAACGGCAATGACTGGATGACCTCACCGTAGGCCGGAACATAGATGTTCCACTCATACATAGCATGGACTGCGGGTAGCACCCCGAAATTCAACGTCGCTACCGACGCTGCCGTCGTGCTCGGAAACAACGCGGAGATCGGCGTAAGAACCCCGCGTTCGATGATCCGGCGCGTGGTTCTGAAGCGATCTTGATGTTCCCGCCAGAATTGCCAACCGAACGAATCAACGAAAAACAGAACAACCTTTTCCGGTCGAGGGTATTCGCCACCGAAACAATCCTTGGGCAGAAGCGGGCCGACGTGTTCACCAGTGAGTAGGTAATGGATCGTATTCGGGATGTTGCCGAAGGAATAGTCCGCGTAGATCGGTTTGATGAGCCCGCCGGCGAGTGGCTCAAAGCGCTGTAGCGGGCCTTCATTGATCATTCCAAGGATCCAATGACGTAAAATACATTTAGCGGTGAATCCTGGACTGATTTGAATGATAGCAGCACAGAATATCGGCGATTTCAATAACACAAAGCGGCTGCAATGAGATCCGCTGCAATTGATCGCACTGTCCGCGTAATCCCTGCCTGCGATCGGTGCGAGCGCGTGGGCCGTTGCTTCCGACTTATTCAGGATTGATTCATGGCATGCGATGAGGAAGGGTGATGGGTCCGCAGGATCACACAAATCCGAACCCCCGTTGGCCTCTTGTTGTCGGGCTTTGGTGCCGTCAGCACTGGCCACAGACCACACAATAGTGGATGGTCTCGCGTTTCCTGATCCGTTATGGGCCAATCGTGCGCGTCATCGCATGGCTGATCGGGGGTTCGGCCATTTCAAACCACCTCGTCCCTGGGCTAAGCTTTCGAACCGGAATTTATCGACATCGAGGGAGGCCACGTGCCTGCTTACCGAGTGACCGCGCGTGACCGCCGGTCGATGCACAACGCCAACGCGTTGAAGATCGGCCTGTTCGGGTCAAATTGCTCTTCTGGCCGGGCAGTGACCAAGATTCCACAACGCTGGTCGGGTAATTGGCCCGACAATCTCAAGCTCGCCCGCATGGCGGACGAAGCAGGAATTGATTTTCTCCTACCGATCGGCCGCTGGAAAGGTTATGGCGGCGAGACCGACTACCAGGGGGCAACCCTTGAGACCATGACGTGGGCCTGCGGTCTGCTCGCCTCGACCAGACGGGTGACGGTGTTCGGAACTGTACACGCGCCGCTGTTCAATCCGCTCATTGCCGCGAAGGAAGCGGTTACTGCGGATCAAATCGGTGAAGGTCGCTTTGGACTGAACATTGTCGTGGGTTGGAATGAGGGTGAGTTCGAGATGTTCGGAGTTAAGCAGCGTGATCACGAGCAGCGCTACGAATATGCGCAGGAATGGATTGATGTCATCAAGAAGGTCTGGTCAGACCAGGAGGATTTCGATTTTAGCGGAGCCTATATTAACCTGAAGGGGGTACGGGGGAAACCGAAGCCGTTTGGCGAGACGCGGCCTCTGATTATGAACGCGGGGGCCTCACCGGTCGGCCAAGCCTTTGCCATCAGAAACTGTGATGCCTTTTTTCTGCAGGCATCACGAACATCGCTTCAACAAACCGCCCAATATGTCAGCACCGCAAAAGATCAGGCAAGGCAACAAGGCCGCGAACTCGGCGTCTATACGGTCGGCGTCATCACCTGCAGGCCCACCGAAAAACAGGCGAAGGACTACTACCATCATTCCATTGTTGAACATGCAGACTGGGCGGCTGTGGATGGAATTCTCGCACTCAAGAACATTACACCGGACAATACGGCGCCGGAAAAGTATCAGGCCATCCGATCTGGTTATGCCGAGGGCATGGGAGGCCTGCCGATCGTCGGCGACCCTGACCACGTGGTCAGGCAGCTTGGCGAACTCAGCCAGGCCGGTTTGACCGGCGTGGCGGTTTCATTCGTCAATTATCTGGATGATCTGCCATTCTTTTGCGACGAGGTCTTGCCTCGCCTCGAGCGGATCGGCCTTCGCGACAAGACAAAAAGCCAATGATTATCCGCACGTCACCACCGAGCTTTTGAGCGAAGCCCAAAAGAGCATCACTGGCCGAACACGAGGTCACGCTCCGAACATCATCAAGGCCGAGCGAGGAGGGCCTCCTCGGCTCGAATAGATTAGACGGCCATCGGTGCTGCCGTCCTGGGACGTGCCTGCCTGGTCCAGTGTGGGGCGGCAGTCGCAAGGATAAGGGCGGCTGACCTCCCATCCATCAGAGCAAAGCCGTCCACCGCGACGTTTAGCCCTTCAGGCCGCGCGGTCTAAAATTTGAGTGTCTCCAATCACCATCGAAGCGATGGTTCGACTTTTGCGAGTATGATCTACGAGATGACGCGGGCGTTGCAACAATCTGTCCCACAACCGACCCTTGGATCGGGCCCGAATGGCGGAGTTTCCCAGAGTTCCGCTCGATTTTCATGGCGGCGCCTAGCCATTTTTTGCCGCTGAGCGGCTTGATATGAAGTCGTGCGGATTGGCCGCTGCGGAAGGTCTGGCACCCCATAGCTATTAGCTATCGTCGAGCGAACCTGATTTCATCTGTCGCTCAACAACCCGATTCGGCTTGATACAGGGCAAACCTCCTTCTGGTCCGGTGGGCCCGGATCCGAGTGCCAAAAAACCAAATGCGATCGGGCCGTTAAGATATATGGCGGAGGACGCAATTCGGCCTATCTGGTTTCACAGTGAAAAAGCCCTGTCGAATCATGAAGAACCCTTATGCTCTATTCATGGACGGCGGCCTGGCCGGATAAACATAAATTGTTTCGGCCACTTCGATGGCCGTCGTTGAATGACTTGGCGTCCTGCACTAGGATCACCCGTGCGTTAGCTTCGCGTCCGTGCTGGCATTCGCGCGCAAGTGCCGAGCAGATTTTGGCAACAGATTTTGTCATGCCAACAGACGGCGGCAAGGGACACAGAACGGAGCAAACCGCCGAGCAGTGTGCGGCATTGCCCATGGGAAATGAGGCGGCAGCGGGTCGCGAAATTTTCATCGTTGACGACGATCCTGGCGTGCGCAAGACACTTGCGCTGATGCTCGAGCACAAAGATTATCGAGTAACATCCTTTGCTGATGGTGCGTCATTTCTGGCCGCGATACGCGAGCATGTGCCGGCCTGCACCGTTCTCGACGTGCGAATGCCCAACCAATCTGGCATCGAGATTCTCAGAACACTGAACGCAGAAGATATCTCGGGCCCTATCGTTGTCATTTCGGGTCACGGCGATATTCCGATGGCGGTCGAAGCCGTGAAGCTTGGCGCCTTCGATTTTATTGAAAAGCCGTTTCATGCCAGTACTGTGGTGGCCTGCGTGCGGCAGGCCATCGAGGCCTGGGCACGCCGCGGTAGCGCAGCAAATCGGCCCGCCGGGATGGCGACGGACGTGCCCGGCTATGCGTTGCTGACACCTCGGGAGCTGGAAGTGCTCGACCAGATCGCCGCGGGTGCCTCGAATAAGGAGGCGGGCCGCAGGCTTGGGATCAGTCCCAGGACGATCGAGGTCCACCGCGCACGCACCATGGAAAAGCTGGGCGCCAAGAATACCGCCGATCTCGTCCGGATCGCGATCGGCGCCAGGCGCGGATCATAAGCAGCCCCGCCGCATCCGCCGGCCGGTTTCGACCTGAAGCCCCGAGCCACGAGCGCGCCCGTCCTGCGGTCCCGCAGCCGAGCCGCCAATCGTGATAGTCGACGCTATCGGGCGATCGGGCCAACGAACGAACGCCGACAGGGCTATCGTCTGGCACCGGCCGAGCGCCTCAAATTGCATAATTCGGCCGCGAATTCTGATTATGACACTTGAACTCTCCATCGCGTCCGTGGGTGAGCCGCCGATCGGCCAATCCACCGAGGTTGCTTGTTATGGCTCCCGCACCAATCCGCCAAGCCAGTGCCGGCGAGCGCACCCCGATCACCAGGCGACGAAAATCCCTCGCCGTAATGGCCATCGTCGGCGGGTTCCTACTGCTGATGAGGGGGCCTGCCTCGGCGGACTGTGACCCCGAACGGGCTCCCACCATTTGCAATTCGGTGCCTCAGAGCAGCCGACCGGCCGCGGGTCCGGCCATGGGGGCGCGCAAAGCGCATGACCAAGCTGGGCGACGCGACCACGATAAATCCATGCGTTCCGCATCGAAATTGCCGCTATCCAGCGCGGCGCCCATCGTCACCGCGCCGCCAAGCATTTCGGTCATCAGGGAGGCCGAGCGAAGCGGAATCGAGGATGACAATGCGAAGAGCGTTTCTACCATGCTGCTAGGCCTTTGGCTCGGGATCACGGCCGTCCTGTTTCTGATTTTTGAAGGTCTCCATAGATACGCGCCCATTCGCAGCTTCAGGAACGTCTCACTGTATCTGCGCTGGGGCCTGTTCCGATGGCGACAATGGCGGTTTGAGAGCGGCCGCGGCGCGGCTTCCTGGTTTACCAGCCCGTTCAGGGGGCCGGCTGGCGAATCACCGGCATGACCGATGGCGCAGAGGTATGCGACAGGTCGGCACAAGAACCGAAATCCCATCCAGCGGACAACCTGGGGTAAACGATCGCCAAGCCAAAAACTGTTCGATTATGTTCCCAGACTGGCTGCGGAAATCGCCCGGGGAGCGGGGCTCGCGCCGTCGAATCGAGGTAACATTCAGCCTAAGATCGCCGGGCGCCGGCGTCGTATCGAGGGTCGGTCCAATTCGGAGAGTCAGAGGAGAAATCCAATGAGAGTCGTCATTTCGGCTTCGATAATCGCATTGCTGACGGTTCCGGCTTACTCCCAGGCATTGAATTTGATGAGGGATGACAAGCCTCAAGTTTCGGAAGAGCAGAAAAAAAAGAATGAAGAGATCGACAAGGCGTATAAGTCGGCCACCCAGCAACTACCGGATAAAAACACGAGCAACGACCCTTGGTCAGGTGTGCGTGGCGCCGACCAAAAGCAGACCAAGGCGCAGACCAAGCCCACCTCGCCCCGAAATTGAGGCTTCGCCCCTCCAGCCGAAGCCGACTGGTCGCCGACGCCAGAGAACCGCCGACGGGCCACCGGCCGCGATCATGGCCGGTGTTGAAATGATGGCACCATAAGACCGCGACCCGACAGTTCCACTCAATCAACCAAATGATCGCGGGGCTGATCGCTCCGGTCCGGTTCGCTGTGGCCGACGGCGAGGATCCCGAACGCGACCACTAACGCCTTCGCGGTCTCGCAACACGACAGTAGGTGGCGACTGCGGCGGGGAGGTCGGAAGTCGCTGCGGCCTGGGGTCCGTTGTGCGCTCGCGTTCCGACTTGCGGGACGCTTCGCGTTACTGTTGTGGTCGCAAGGCCGACATGCGCCAGCGACACGCGCTCGTCCGAATCGCCGATCAGCTCAGGCTGCTGCCAATGTCATAAACCGGCCCCTGCCGGAGGTATTAGCTTACGCCGCCGCATGCCTGGCAAGTGTTAGACCGCGCTGGCTCGTGCGCGAATCAATCCGAACCGTGTAGTGGGCGCCCGCGCTGCCCGCCGCCGTCGCATAACTGTCTGTGATGAACGATCACATAAAGCCGCAATCGGAGCTCGCGAAATTTTTGACGTGGCCCGTTGCCGGAGCTTGTTGGTGTCCCGCAACCGCGCACCGCAAATCGCGACCAAACTTGCGCATGCGATCTCAACTTCACGAAATCGAATGAGCTCCACGCCCACAGTTGGTATACCAGATCTCACTCCCGGCGTTCGTCAGCACGTCTGACCTAATCTTCATCAGATATCGGCCGAATTTGGCCCAATCTTCCATGTCATGGCTCCACCTGTTACCAGGTCCGCTTTCATAATGTCTTTTGGCTCTGACAAACAAATGTGGCAAGGGAACCCAACCTTCTCACGATAGTGAGTTTGGTTCCGCAAAGCGAAATGGCATTGCACAAATGGCACTTGCCATAGAATAAAGCTGAGCTCAGGCAATCGTTGCTTGACTTAATCCAGCAGCAGACGAACTTTATCTTTAGCCGGTGCCCAAATTGTCCATCACGACCGGTGCAGCTAGCGCTGGCGAGGACCTGTCGGCCGCATTTTCAGGTTGGCACTATGGGGCAATCTGACGGCGAAGAGCGTAGCGTTGCTTAGGGGAGGGGGCCATGCGGTTTGCAAGTTGGAGCGCCAGCGCATTGACGGGGGCGACCGTACTGTTTGGTAGTGTCGTCGGATGGCATGGACCAGCAATGGCCGGATCCGACAACAGCAGTGATACCTATGCGGGCGATTACCAGGCAGGGTCGTTGCCTCCCGGAACATTTATCGCTCTTCAATACCTGGGAGCCGCGCACTCTGACGGCTTCTTCAATACCGCCGGACAAGAGCTACCAAATTCGCACGCGAACACTTTTGAGGAATTTACCAGATTTGTCTATTTTGGTCAGCTCGGTGGCCACCCCGTGGTTCTTGAAGCAGAGATCCCATTTGCTACGCTGACCGACGTGAATCTTCCTGGTACGAACAGTCAAGTCGCAAGTGGTTTTGTGGACCCCGTGGTCCACTTCACTTATTTCTTTACCGCCGACGCCAAAATCCAGCGCTGGTTCGGTTTCACCAACTATTTCTATCTTCCGCTCGGACGGAGCTATGACAGCTTGGCTGCCATTAACGTCTCTACGGCCAGTCAGTTTACCGACGTCCCTCAGTTTGGTTACACGGAGGGTCTCGGAAAACTTTCACCGTCCCTCAACGGCTTCTTCTTTGATCTGATCGCCAACGCATCATTCCATACCAACGGCGTCAATCCGGTGACCGTGGTAAACCCGGCGAGTTCGCCGTTTCCTGGCGTATTGACTTACGATACGTTGACTCAAAGCACCTCATACGATGTGAAGGCTTTTCTGCGTTACGAACCAAAACCGCTCATGTACATTGCAGTCGGAGTAGAGAAGTCATGGGGAGGTGAGCAAGTTGCTACAAACGGCCGGTTTGCCGTGACGGGGCTGCCCATCGTGATAGCGCAGCCCGACCTGCCTTTAACTGAAGACAATTACTTGAGGGGCCATATCGAGTTTGAATTCCCGCTCGCGCAGGATTTTTCGGTGGCCGGAGATGTCTTCCACGATTTCGACAGCGTGGGGGGCTTCAAGGAAAATATCGGCGCCGAGCTTCGCCTCGCCAAGTTTTTCTACCCTGTGCCACCTAAATAGGTCGCTTATCTGCTGCTTTCGTCGGATCTTTGATCCGATGGCGTACCTCCCGGGGATGCTGCTGTCTGCCGCGTTCGACGGCGGACAGGGTGGCAGGGGGCATCTCGTTGGCCCCTTTCGAGGTCAAAGAAGGCGGGCTATTGCGGCTCCTGTCCAGAACAGTCATGGCCAGATTAGCGTTTCGTTGCATCCGCCTGCGCTGACTTTAATCGCTTTTTCGCCTCACAATGGCCGGCCGGACTTGTTCTGCCGTTACGACATCGCCGAAACAATACGATGGGGGTTGCCAGCAATTGAACAGTTCGACGACTCGATGTCGAGTGGCGAATGCTCGTGGAATTCTGAGAACCGAGCCGTTGAAATAATGATGAAGATCATCACGGCGGAATCGCATTGCGGGCAATGAAAGCCGTCATCACATTCGACGATCGCCACGACCCCTCGGCGCAGGCCTTCTGTGGCCGGTCTGCGTCGGTTTTGTGCTTGGCCTTTCCGCGGGACCGGCGACCGGCATCGATCCAAGCCTGCAAGCGACTCAAGCAGCGCGCGATGGCACGCCCGCAGCGTCGCAAGCGACTCTGTTCGCTGTTGTGAGGCAAGCCGATGGTCAGATATTCGCAGTGTCCGATCCGGACCAACGGAGCGGGTCATCCCGGTTCAGTTCAGGGATCACCTCGCCGGATCGCAAGTGACCGGAATTGAAGACAAACAACCGGTCCCAGAGCTCGCCGGTCGTAAGGTCGCCTTTGCGCTGACCAAGCAGGCCAATTTAACCTCATCGGAGCAAAAGCTCGGGCTCGACAAAAGGTGAAAGGAATGATCACCGGTCATCAGACGCCTGCTTTGCCGGCGATGCGAAGATCCATCTAATTGGCTTGTTCGTCGACGCTCTTGGTCCAGCGCTGATACATAGCCAAAAGTGCAACGACATCCTGGCCGCCGAAGCCTTCGGTCAGCGCAAGGGCCATCATTTCCCGAACGATCGATGCCGCAGGTGTCGGCTGTTTGAGATTGCGCCCGAGTTCAATTGCGAGCGCGAGGTCCTTTTCGCCCAGTTCCATCTTGAAGCCAGGGTTGAAGTCGCCTTTGAGCGCATTCGGGAAGCGCTTGGTGAAATGATGCGATCGACCACCGCTGACGGAAAGGACATCATAGAGGGTATGCGGGTCCACGCCAGCTGCGACGCCGAGCGCAAAGGCCTCCGAGGCGATCAACACATTGCCCATCGACATCATATTGTTCACGATCTTGACGATTTTCGCCGTTCCGACATCGCCCGTGTACCGCCATGTCTCACCTAGCTGCATCAGGAGAGACTCCCCGCGCCGCACCGTGTTTGGTTCGCCGCCCGCGATCAGCACCAATTTGCCTTCGCGGGCTTCCTTCGGGCTGCCACTGACCGGGCAATCGATCACGGCGAGTTGCCGACTGGCGGCGGCCTCAGCGACCTCGCGCATGGTATCGGGATCAATGGTGCTTAATTCGATACACAGGCTTCCCGGGTCGGCGAGCGGCACGATGCCTTGAGCGTCCAGCCATGCGGATCGAACCGATTGAGGGTCAGGCAGGCTTGAGAGGATTACCGTCCGTCCGGCCACCGCCGCCCCAATACTGTCAGCGACCGCGACGCCTCGAGCTGCGAGCAGCGCCCGGGTGCGGGGATTGATATCGTAGCCCAGCACATCGTAGCCGACCTCGGCCAGCCGCTCGGCCATCGCACCACCCATTTGCCCGAGACCCACGACCGCGATGTGCTGCTCCATAGGCTGCTCCTCTCCATTTCACGATCAGTGTCGCAAAATCAATAAGCAACACGCAATAGCAACGCTCGCCAGGACGTGGCAGCAAATCGCGCAGGCTGGCCGTCGGGCCTTCGTTGCCGGAAGACCTCTTCCAGACAGGTGAGTTTCAGTCTACGGCGGATGAAGCCCGATTCCTGATTTTCCGGACGAGACTCACACGCTAAGTCGCTGCGTTGGAGGGATGTTGGGTTCTCGTGATGGCAACTTGATATTTCTGGAGTTGAGATCATACAGATAGCAGAACGTACCCCCTCGGCTTGCGCGAGGATCGATCGCGGTTTTCTCATTGAGTGTCTGCGGGTACAAACTTTCCCAAATCGTGTTTGAGCCAGATTTCGTGGGGTTATCGCACAAACCTGTTGTACCGGTCGCTGCCGCCTGAGTGCTAATCCTCACGTTGTGGAAGATGGCCTTTTACGTTACTATCAGGTCCGGATGAGATATCGTGATATATTTCACCAGCGCAAAAACAGCCTTCCTCGGAGTGTGCCATCCTCAATCAAAATTCGAAGCCTTGGCGCAGGATGGGCTTGGCTCGATCCGAGCGTCATCAGCGGCGCCAGCCGTAGCCCCCAATTTGTTCTGATGACACATAATGGGTCACGCATACCTCCAACCCTCGTATCGAGAGGTCGATCAAGGGCGGGGCGTTTGGCATCGACGCAATGCATCGGCGTTCTCGTCGACCGGCGAGAACATCTATCGTTTTCATGAGCGATCGTCGTGAGCCGCTCAGACGGCGCGGCAACGACCGACGTGAGCGCGCTGGTGAAGTCCATGTATTCGTTCGCTAATCGGACAGCTTGAGAACGCTTCCAAAGGAGAAACAAGAAGTGGCTACTCCGGTTGACGTCGGCCCCGGTGCCGAACCGCCGACAATATCCTTGACCGATCCGAGCAGCGCTGCCGTGATCCGTGAGATCGGCCGACGCCGGCTTCGCATGTCGCTGTTACTGACGGCGATCGTGCTTGCTGTCTGGCTCGGCTTCATTCTGCTTGTCGCATTTGCGAAATCGCTTCTGGCGATCGAAGTGGCAAATGGGCTGACTTTGGCGCTGGTGCTCGCTGCGGCCGCGATCGTCGTGGGGTGGCTTCTCTCACTCTTCTATGTGGTGTGGGCCAACTCTGCTCTCGATACCGCAGTAAAACACGTTCAGTGAGATCGATTGATGCCCCCCGTCATGAGCCTCGGCCAGCCTGACGCAATGGCAATTGGTTTTTTTTGCCTCTTTGTAATCGCCGCATTGTGGATCGCTTGGTGGGCTGCGCGCCGAACCAAGACGACTGAAGATTACTTCGCGGCGGGTCGCTCGATAACGGCTGGGCAGAACGGAATGGCGTTGGCAGGCGATTTCGTCGCCGCTGCCGGATTTCTCGGTGTCGCTGGCCTGGTGTCAATCTCCGGGTTCGACGGCCTGATCTACGCCGTCGGTGGGGTCCTGGGCTGGCCGGTCATGATGTTTCTTTTCGCCGAGCCGTTGCGCAACCTGGGACGCTACACCTTCGCCGATGTCCTGGCCTGTCGGTTGGGGGAGGGGCCGATCCGGATCATGGCCTCCCTCAACAGTCTTGTTCTCGTGGTCATCTATCTGATCATGCAAATGGTCGGTGCCGGAAGCCTGATCAGGTTGCTGTTCGGACTCTCCTACGAGATCGCGGTTGGCGTGGTGGGATTGGTCATGCTTGCCTGCGTGCTGTTCGGCGGCATGATCGCTACCACCTGGGTGCAGATCATCAAGGCGGCGCTTATGCTTGCGGCTGCCTTGGCGATGGCCGTGCTGACACTGACCCATTTCCATTTCAATGCTTTGGAAATGTTCCGCGCCGCCGCTGACAAGGGCGGGCCGGGTGTCCTGGCGCCCGGTGGTGTCGTGTCAAATCCGATCGAGGCCATCTCGGTCGGACTTGCCCTGGTCCTGGGGGTCGCAAGTCTGCCTCACGTGCTCATGCGCTTTTACACCGTTGCCGATGCCAGGACCGCAAGGACATCACTCTTCTACGCAACAAGCATCATCGCCTTGTTCATGCTTACCACTTTCATCCTCGGCTTCGGGGCGATGGCCCTGGTCGGGCCCCAAGTCATTCGGTTGGCGGACCGAGGCGGCAACATGGCGCTTCCACTCCTCGCACAGGTCGTTGGTGGGACACCATTCCTGGGTTTCACGGCGGCAGTGTCCTTCGCGACAATCCTCGCCGTGGTCGCGGGACTCGTCATTGCTGGATCGGCGAGTCTGTCCCATGATCTCTGGGTCAGCTTGGTGCGTAAGGACCGCGCCTCGCAGCGAGAGCAACTCGTCGTCGCGCGGATCGCGACCGTCGTGCTCTGCGCCGTGGCTGTCGTTTTGGGCATTGCATTCAAAGGGCAGAACATTGCGTTTCTGGTCGGGCTCTCAACCGCGGTCGCGGCGAGCGCCAATTTTCCGGTGTTGGTGCTCGGCATATTCTGGCCGCGACTGACGACCGCCGGAGCGCTCGCCGGCATGCTGACCGGGCTGGTCGGAAGCATTTTGTTGATCTACATGTCGCCTTTGGTCCAAGTCGACATCTTGAAAAATACTGCCCCGATCTTTGGACTTCGCAATCCGGCGATTGTGAGCATGCCGGCTGCCTTCCTGGCCTGCATCCTCGTCTCGCTAATGACTGCCCGACGAGAAACCACAGAGCGTTACCGGGAAATTGAGCGACGTCTCTTGCTCGGAAAAGCGACCTAGCTGCTTTGATGGCTTGAACGGCTTCGAAATCCTACTGTCCGTGTGGAAGCCGCACGCCACGCCCATCGCGCTCGCGGTCCGCCCCTGAGTCATCGGCGCAGACACGCAGCGTTTCAAAATCCAAAACACTATGCTCCCGCGCTCGGTCCCCGCAATTTGAGAGCCAAGCAGAGTTGCCGCAGGATAGCCGCAAATTTGCAGTACCCAAGACATATTGACGTGTGTCTTGCAAAAAAATCAACATTGCACTTCCTATTGGCCGTTATGGAACCGTAGGGTGAGTGCATTGGTGCGCGACAATGGGCTGCAGGGAGCTTCGGAGCAAAGCCTCTCCGGGCGCGGGCCCGCGTCCGGGAGGACAATATGCTTGGCTTCATCTTTGTACTTGCGATCCTCATCGCTCCGACGGTGTTTTCGTTCACCGCGACCGCCGCAGAGTTCGGGACCAAGGAAGAGGCCTTGGCCATGGTCAAGCGCGTGCAGCAGAAATTCAAGGCTGAAGGCCCGGATCGAACTTTCCAGGCGATTACGGCCAATACCAAGGAGTTTCACGATCGAGATTTGTATGTCTACGTGATTGATCTCAACGGCGTAAACCACGCCCACGGCGCGCGACCGGAGTTGGTTGGCAAGAATATGATCGACTACAAGGACCAGAATGGCAAATTCTTCATACGAGAGGCTATCAATCTTTGTAATACTGCGGGATCTGGTTGGTTTGATCTGAGATTTCTCAATCCCATCACCCAAAGCATTGATGACAAGGCGTCCTACGTCGAACGGATGGGTGATCGCTATTGTATGGGTGTTGGCATCTACCGCAATGAGCAAGTCAATGAAAATACCGTCGGTATAATAGCCGGCAGTCCCAGTTCCGACGATACGTCCTTTCAAGCGGCGCACGATCTGGCAATCGTACTCAACGACAAGGATAATCTTCGAATCCTTCCAGTCGCCGGAATCGGCGGGCCTCAGAACATCCGCGATGTACGCAATTTGAAGGGCATCGATATTGGTCTGACTCAGGTCAACGTCCTGAATAGCTTCCGTCGTTCAAATGAACAGATCCTCGGTCACTTCGACAACAAAATAGTATACATCACGGAATTGTTCAACGAAGAGGCCCATTTGGTTGCACGCGCGGACATCACCTCGATAGAGCAGCTTCGCGGGCAGAAAGTCAACCTGGACGAAGAGGGTAGCGGCACGACTCATTCGATGCGGGATGTTTTTCAACGTCTTGGTATCAAAGTCGAAGCAGTCGCCATGACCCAGGCCGACGCACTGGAGAAGCTCAAAAGTGGCGAGATTGCCGCAACGGTGCTGTTTGCCGGCAAGCCGGCTCGATCGATGACGAAGATCAAGGCGAGCGACGGCGTGCATTTCCTGTCGATTCCGTTCTCCGCTGCCCTGGTGGATGACTATCTTCCGGCTACCCTCAATCACAACGACTATCCCGAAATAATTGCTCAAGGTCAGTCGGTCGATACGGTCGCGGTCGCGACCGTGCTCATCGCCTACAATTGGCCGAAGAATTCCGACCGGTACCGACGCGTCCAGAAATTTGTTGAAGCATTCTTTCCGCGCATCAGCGACTTCCAGAAGCCGCCGCGACATTCGAAATGGCGTGAGGTCAACCTTGCTGCAAATTTGCCGGGTTGGACCCGATTCGAGCCCGCAGAGGTCTGGTTGGCGGGCAATCGCACCTCGTCCGCGAACCAGGAGGCGGATCCCCCGAGCGCGCAACCGGTTTCGGCGTCGGATGACGAACAGCTTTATAAGGAGTTCCTGCTTTGGAGACGGGCGCGGCAAGGTCACTGACCTCTCCCCGTTGGGGTGAGTCCGGGTCAGATTCAAACCGCTCCGCCCTGCGTAGCTTGCGGCATCGGCGTATGGCTCTATACGGGTTCGGCAGGACGAGGAGCTTTGCCACATGGCAAATCGTCGGTTGAATGGACGATTCAGGTCGGCGACCGAGGTCGCAAGCCCAGGAGATCTTCGAATCGCTCTACGTGGTGCGACCAAGCCTGCGGGTTGATCAACCGAGGAGGAATGTCTCCACTGAAAATTGTCGCCCACTGCTCGGCAACTGATATCGCCATGTTGTACGTAGACTCGGTGGTAACTGCCGCAATGTGCGGATTGACGATGACGTTCTCGAATGCGAACAGCGGGCGATCGAGGGCGGGAGGTTCGTGCAGAAATACATCGACGGCCGCCCCAGCAATATCGCCGCGTGCCAAGACCTGGACCATTCTCGCTCATTATGGATCCCGCCACGGGTCGTTGTGATGAAATAAGCACTTGGTTTCATCACGGCGAATCAGCGTCGACCGATCATCCCGAACGTCTCATCAATGCGAGGGCAATGGGCCGATACAAAGTCGGAGCGTCGCAGGAGATCGTCAAAAGCGACCTTGATTGCCCCGCGCTCAGCAATCTGCTCACTGGTTAGATAGGGATCGTAGGCCATCACCGTCATGGCAAACAGCGGGTCGCAAATTGGCGCGGAACGCATGCCGATATGGCCAATGCCGACGATTCCCAATGTTTTTCCATACAGATCGTTATCAGTATGCGCATAGCGGTCGAGGTTGGGTATTCGGCGCATGGGCGGTCCGCGACAGCAATTTTCTTTGTGAGTGAGAGCATGAGGTCCAGAGTGTGCTCGGCAACCGCCTGATATCCGTGAGTACCAGCCAACTGCGCCCAAATCTCTCCTTCCGGACTTCGATGTTCGAGCCTGACCAGATTGATATCGCTGCGTCTACGAAGCGTTCGTTGGGCGATCGGATTCATCCATTTTTCAAATAGACCAGCTGTTTGGCATTCGTGGTCATGGCGGTAAATCTCGGGCTCCGATCGCCGGGCGCTCGACCGAGTGGCCCCTTGTTGTGGACTGCAGCGCGCCCAAGAATGCCGCGAGCAGCGCTGGGCGCCTGGGAAAAGATAGCGAGGTTGGCGCAATCGAAGGCTGTCAATCTACAGGAGCGGAGCAGTCCAGCGGCCGCCTGCCGAACTCGGATCACGGCGACAGGTAGCGCGACAATTCGCGTTCGAATTCGGGGAAATAACGCGAGATGACCGTGACATCGAAGCGTCTGAGTATTGATTCCTTCGGCTCGCGATCGAGTAAGAAGTGGAATGCAGCTTCGACACATTGCTCCGGCGTGCGCTTGCCCTGCGCCAGCCGATCGTATGTCCGTTTTGACATCGTGACCTTGTGATGGGTCTCGGTTCCGCCGTCCCGGACGATCACCTCAAAATTAAGCGGATCGCCGTCGCCTGTGCGCCGCACTTCGATCATGTCAACCTCCGCACCAAGGGTGATCGCGACGAAATGAATGTAGCACGCAATTGCAGCAGGCAAGGCGACTGTGAAAAATCAAAGCAGGGTCGCGATCGGCACGGACGACGCCGATTCCGCGTTCTGTCGTCCCGAGCTCGTCGCGCGGCCGGTTTGAGACCTTCGGCGCGGCGATGAGATGACGCTGCCGGATCGGTCTACCGGGCGTCTCCGGGCGGGCCCACCATTGCAGGCGAGGAGTTCGATATCCGCGGCGGCCTTACGTCGCTCGCCAGTCGCGGACGCGGGTACTGTTCAGCTCGTCGGCAATTTGCCGATGCCGCGCGATCATCCGAGACAAAGATGTCTGCTTTCGCTGCTTTTAAACAGACAGTTTAGAGTCGCTTGCGAAAGGTAGAAGAATTTGCGGCAATTTTGCCAGTATTTTTAACGATGTTGTCAGCCAATGAGCGCTTGAATGTTAGCAATAAATTATCGCTTGATCTCCAGCATATGGCTCGGCCGCTGCGTTGGTCCAATGGTCCTGCGCGAGATGAGCATGACTGAGCACAATGCTGTTACACTTGAGCGATTAAAAGAATTCCTGAAGGATTTGGCACCTGACGGGCAGATTCAGTTGCTGCTCGAACTCGAGCGCACAATGCTGCGTGGCGAGGAAGGCGCGGGTGTCGGATTTCTGGCGCATGAATTGCGTGGCAGCATTCGACATTCGGGTCGCAGGGGTGACCGCGTCGGCAATCCATCACGTCTGTTCTTTCAGCCCATTCAACAGCTCCTGGTCAACGGCTCTCCCATGCGCAAGCGGCGAGGCCATATTGCCCGAGGATCACTCGGCCCGATTTGGGATTGGATCTGTCACGATCTGATGCCGGTCGAGGCCGAGGCCTATATGGAGGCGGCCAAGAAGGCGCTGCTGCACGACGACAAGGACGCAGCACGGCGCATCGCCGATGCATTCCGCATCGAGGTGGTCAAGCGGATCCGTAAAAAGCTTTCCGTGTTAGGTGGTGAGGCGGACGCGCGCTACCATCTTGCGGCCCGGATGGGCTCGCCTCGGGCCGTCGATGATCTGCAACAGATGATCGGCTTCTTTGGTGCCGCAGAGCGCCTGCCGGTTTCGAACGAAATCGATGCCCGACATGTGCGCGCTCCATGCATGATGGTGGTCGTTCAGGAGTTCTGGCGCATATTGGTGAAGGACATTTTTAGCAGTTACCGTCCGGAGCGGTATTATATGAGGGGTCCCGGTCCCAAATGGGCGGAAAAACATCGCGATTCGGTGGCCATCGGGCCCTTGCACACAAATATATCAGCCTGACGCGAACGGCTGACCAGCGGTGACCAAGCATCTCCTGATGCCGATCGATTGCCTGCTCGCATACCCCATTTTGTCCAAGAGGTAGATAGATACGACCTCTTGCGGGCGTGCCCATGTTATTCCATGATCGTTCCCTGAACGAAGGTACGTCTTGTCGGTTCAAGACCAAGCGCTAACCGGTGATGCCCTCGCCGGGAGTGTTTAGGTGCGTCCCGGTTAAGGCCCGGGACGACGATGCGGACTGAGGCGCTCCTCCTGGAGCGTTTGATCGACTCGACGGTAGGTGCGCTTTCATCCACTGATGCCCATGTGACAACCTTGCGGGTTGGGCAGCCTGATGGCGCGCGATGAACGCAAAAGCGGTACTTGGTTCGGCGGGACTGATTTCGCGGATTGGCCTAACCCTCGGGGGATGACGGTATGGCACGTATTTTGGTCGTCGATGACGAGGACATCGTTCGTAGAACGATTCAAAGCTGGCTCGAGCGTGAGGGCTTTGAAGTTGTGTCTGCGAAAGACGGCCGCGACGCCTTGGCTGCCGTGAGTGGATCGGAAATTGACGTCGTTGTGATCGATATCTTTATGCCCGGAATGGGTGGCCTTGAGGCCATTACCGCTTTGCACCAGCGCGCGCCGACCGTCCCGATCATTGCGATATCCGGATACATGTTCGGCGATTCGACCGGCGAGGAACCCGACTTCCTGGCGATGGCCGCCGAAATTGGCGTGGCCTATTGCCTGCAAAAGCCGTTCCGGCCACGTCATCTCGTCGCCGCGCTCGAAGCGTGCCTCGGCAAATCCGGCACGCGCTCGAATGACCGTGCCGCTGGGGCCTGAGTGTCTGTCCGAAAACATTCGTTGACGAATCAGGCGGATAGGAGCACGGGCTTCGTTTGCCGTCGCCCCTCGGATGGATCGGCAGCCTGGACAAAAGGCCCGTGTCTGTTCCCGGCTCACTTGAACCCATCCCGATTTGTGGTGAGGGAATCGGTGTAATCCGCGGGAGAGCGGTTTCGGTGCCTGGATCACACAGGCGAAATCCGAAACGGCTTGCTCTGCGTGACACTCGGGCGTGTACGGTCCCGTGACATTTAAATGTCTGAGAATCAACGAAATGATTCCGGACAGACTGTGGCCTTGGGTTGAGTCCGAGTCGGGCGAGCCGCATCCGGATAGCTTGCCGGGCCGACGCGGTTACTCAACCGGATAGGGGCCCAATGGGACATCGCGATCCGCGTTCGCTACCATCGGTCGGGGCGCTATAGCGGAGTCATTTGCTTTGGACCACGACGAGAACCTCAAGACAGAGCGTTCCACTTTCGTCACGCATTTGGAGTGTGCCGCGACGGGTGAGCGCTATCGCGCGGATCAGGTGCATGGTCTTTCACGTGCCGGCAAGCCGCTGTTGGTACGCTATGACCTCGACGGCGTAAAAAAGTCGCTTACCCGAGAAGCGCTCCTGCGCCGTCCAACTGACATCTGGCGATATCGTGAACTGCTGCCGGTTCGCCGCGCTCAGGACATCGTCAGTCTGGGCGAGGTCATGACGCCATTGCTGAGCCTGCCGAGACTGGCCGCGCGGCTTGGCAGCGCTGAGCTTCTCGTCAAGGACGAAGGTCGACTGCCGACGGGCTCCTTCAAGGCGCGGGGTCTGGTCATGGCCGTGTCGATGGGAAAGGCGCTCGGGATTACCCATATGGCCATGCCGACCAACGGCAACGCCGGCGCGGCACTGGCGGCCTACGGCAGCCGTGCGGGAATTAAGACCACGATCTTCTGTCCGGACGATACACCCGAGGTCAACATCAGCGAGATCGCGCTGCAAGGGGCCGATGTTTATCGCGTCAATGGATTGATTGACGATTGCGGCAAGATCGTTGCCGAAGGCAAGGAGAAGGTCGGCTGGTTTGATGTATCGACGCTCAAGGAGCCCTACCGGATCGAAGGCAAAAAGACCATGGGGCTCGAGCTCGTCGAGCAGCTGAATTGGCAAGTGCCCGACGTCATCTTCTATCCGACCGGCGGCGGGACCGGCCTGATCGGAATGTGGAAGGCCTTTGGCGAGTTGGAGGCAATCGGTTTCATTGGGCCTAGACGTCCACGTATGGTGGCCGTGCAGGCACTCGGATGCGCCCCGATGGTCCGTGCGTTCGAGGCGGGCATCGAACATGCTCCGCGTTGGGAGAATGCCCAGACGATTGCCAGCGGGATCCGCGTACCCCAGGCAATCGGCGACTTTCTGATTCTGCGCGCTGTCAGAGAGAGCAATGGCTTTGCGATGGCAGTATCTGATGATGCGATTGACGCGGCGGTCCATGAGATCGCCCGAGAGGAAGGGTTGCTGATGTGTCCCGAGGGTGCCGCGACCTATGCGGCATACAAGCAAAGCCTCGCTGACAGACGTATTCATCCCACCGAGCGGGTTGTCCTATTCAATTGCGCCAGCGGTCTCAAATACCCGTTGCCACCTGTGAGCCGGACCCTCGATCGTCATAAACCGATCGACTTCGCCGGAATGTAAGCGGCGGCTATCCGCGCCTTGGCGACCTGAGTCCGAGCCTCAAAATTATTCTTGATGCCTGTCGAAAGGCGCCGTGCCGGCACGTCATTGCAGTAGGCGGAACATGACCGCCCCAACCGCTAAAGGAGACCACTATGAAGTACATGCTGCTGATCTACGGAAACGAATCGGCCCTGCAGGCAGTGAGCAAAGTGCAGGCTGAGCAGACGATGGCCGCCTATGGGGCTTACACAGAGGCCATGAAGAAGGCCGGCATTATGGTCGCAGGGGATCGCCTGCAGCGATCCGACTCCGGCAGCACGGTGCGGATCACCAACGGCAAAAGCCAGGTCCTCGACGGTCCCTATGCCGAGACCAAGGAACAGCTCGCGGGTTATTACATCATCGACGTCCCGGATCTCGATGCGGCGCTCTCGTGGGCGGCCCGTTGCCCTGGAGCCAGCTACGGCGCGGTCGAGGTCCGTCCTTTCTGGGTGGCCTGACGACCCGCGAACGATGAGGTTGGCGAGTCGAGCGCCGGGGTAGCGAGTTCGCCGCCGCGTCCTCCCCCGAGGGGCCAGCCGAGACCAGTTTCCTTGGCCCCTCGGCCGATCGGGTGACCGGTGGCCTGTCAGTCCAAGGAGTGGTGTGGCGCGTCTACCCGCTCCAAGCCACTCGGGACCAGCGGGACGAGTCTCGCATCGCGACAAAGTGCGCGGGAATCCGCCCTGATGCCACGCTCGGCAATCCTTCGATGATGCGGGTGCTCGGGTCGAGAGCCCACGACATTTGCGCACCCCAAGAATTGTCAATGGGCCCGAATGGGCTGAACGTCACGCTTTAAGATCGAACTTTGCGCCAGACAATGCGATCAAGGAGAGCGGCCCCAGAAGATCCGACGAACCAGACCCGGCGAGACGCAAATACGACCGGCGGCGTCGGGGGAAAGCAGATGATCGGTGGGAGACCGGCAAGCCGCAATTTCCAATTGCCTTGGAGGCTTGAGTCCCAGCGCGCCGACTAATAGACTCGGCCCCTCGCAA
>Ga0187783_10001059_pt1 | contig 20340 bp, 15 predicted proteins | sample 1015_SJ02_MP02_2_FD_132471 | JGI IMG/M metagenome (GOLD analysis project Ga0187783, IMG submission 132471) | Tropical peat soil microbial communities from peatlands in Department of Meta, Colombia - 1015_SJ02_MP02_20_MG | ecosystem: Environmental > Terrestrial > Soil > Wetlands > Peat | place...
TACAGCACCAGTTGCGGAAATCCTTCGTAGAACACCCGGGGTTGAACTTCAAAGGATGCCTGGGAAGACTTCAGACGGTCTTGCAGGCGTGCCATGGCGGCCTGCGAGCGCGGTGCCAGATAGAGTGCGTTGCCAAGCGCCAGCAGCCAGGCTGCGGAAGCAAAGATCGAAACGATCCTTAGAAAGGTCAGAGGACCGACGCCGCTGGCGCGCATGGCCGTGATTTCGCTGTCCGCCGCCAGCCGGCTCAAGCCGATCAGGATGCCGACCAATACTGCGGCAGGAATGCTGATGGTAAGAGAGGTGGGCAGAATGAAGAAAAACACCTGGACGACACTGGGCAAGGGAGCGCTGTTGCGAACCACTAGCTCCAGGATGCGTCCAAGATCGCGGGTGAAAAGAACGAAGGTGAACACCGCCACCCCAATCAGAGCGTGAGCCGTCACCTCGCGCAGAATATAACGCGTAAGAATTCGCATGGCCGCCGATCTGAAGGCAGTCTAGCACGCCAAAAGATTGCTTTTTCCCTCTAGGAATTGACTGGCCTCGCGATGAGTCCGGCATGCCGGCACATCGACCGCATCTCTCGCTCCGTGAGTCGGAGTGGTGGAAGGGGGCGCTGCGGGACGCGCCAGGGTCGAGGTCTTGGCTCTCGAATACCAAGTTAGGATTCGGTTTGCCGAGAAGTCCTTCGCGATAGAGACTAAAAGCAACGATTCCCACTGCTTACAGGGCTCTTCCAACATTACCAAAGACAGGGCCGTGTACCTCTGGAACGCGCCGAGGTTTGGGAGGAGCCCCTAAACTGTTGTCAGTACAGGCCGCAACACCTACCCGGTCTGCCTACGCGCAGGGTTACCGACTGCTGATTCGCGACCGCAGGGGGTCGGCCGATAACAGAGCCATGATGAACAAGAAAGCAATCCGATCACTGCTCGAAAGCATGGAACGCGAGGCGGAGAAGTCCCTGCAACGGGATTCGGCCTTCTCGGAAGTCCTGCAGGTCCTGAAGTGGGAGATCAACAATGATCCTCGGGTTCAATCAGCGATTCGTGGCCTCGAAGCTCGAGGACGCAGGGTCCTGAGCTCGGTTGTGCCCCGCATTCGCATCCGAATTCGAGGGGAAGAGGGTGTTCTTCTCTTACCCGAACGGACCGAAGGTCCGAGCTCGGCCGCGGTGGAACAGGTCAGGGGACTGACGGATGAGCTGCGAAATGCGGCCAGCGCTGTGATTATGAAGAGCCGCTATCGCGAGGAGTTAGAGCTCATCGTGAATAGGGCGGTGGGGGCAAGCGACCGTTTCGAAGGGATTGCTGCGGAAATCGAAAATGCGGGATACGAGGTCCTCATCTGTCTCGATCTTTCCGCCTATGCTCAGGTTCAGGCGTCTCCTCGAACTGCTAGGGGTCCAGCCGACGAGGCGATGGTACGGCCACGAAGACCGTCCTACGGAGATAGCGCAAACGTCAGGTTTACGGATCACGATGTGAGGTTTCTCAAGGCACTGAGAATCAAGGTGGAAAAGGACTAAAGACGACTCCCGGTTCGGCCCCCTGAACCTTCCCCGCGGCAAAGGGACAAGAATGGGCGAACTGCCGCTGCCAGGTGCGTCGGCATGGCGACTATTCTGCCTTAAGAAACAGGACCCCCAGTGGCGGCAAGGTGAGGTTGAGTGAGCAGGGGCGTCCGTGGCTGGGGATGAGCTCGGCGTGTACCTGTCCAAAATTTCCCATGCCGCTGCCCCCGTACTCCTCGCCATCACTGTTCAGAAGTTCCTTCCACCACCCGGCGCGGGGAGCACCAATGCGATAGCCGATCCGCGGCACGGGAGTGAAATTGCAGACCACGACCACCTGCTGGCTGGAAGAGCTTCCTTTGCGCAGCAGCGAGATGGTGCTCAGCTCGTTGTCGTTGCAGTCGATCCATTCGAATCCGGCGGGATCGTTGTCGAGCTCGTGCAAGGCGGGCTGCTCACGATAAAGCCGATTTAGCTGCTCCACCCAGGCCTGGGTGCCGCGGTGAAACGGGTATTTCAGTACGTGCCATTCTAGGCTTGTGTCGTGGGTCCACTCGCGTACTTGTCCGAACTCGCCTCCCATGAAGAGCAACTTCTTGCCGGGTTGGGCATACATGTATCCGAGCAACAGGCGCAGGTTGGCAAACTTCTGCCATTCGTCCCCGTTCATTTTCCCGATCAACGATCCTTTGCCGTGCACAACTTCATCATGGGAAAGCGGGAGCACGAAGTTCTCGGTGAAACCATAGAGCATGCGGAAGGTCAGCTTATCGTGGTGATATTTGCGATGGATCGGATCTTGCTGGAAATACTGAAGCGTGTCATGCATCCATCCCATATCCCACTTGAAACCAAAGCCCAACCCGCCCAGGTATACTGGCCGGGAAACCATGGGCCATGCCGTCGACTCTTCCGCAAAGGTCTCGACATCAGGGTATTCGCGGTACACCTCCTGATTGAACTGGCGCAGGAATTCAATGGCATCGAGATTCTCACGGCCGCCGTACTGGTTGGGCAGCCACTCTCCAGCTTTGCGTGAGTAATCGAGATAGAGCATGGAGGCCACCGCATCCACTCTCAAGCCGTCCACGTGATATTGATCCAGCCAAAACATTGCGCTCGAGAGCAGGAAGCTGCGCACTTCATTGCGCCCGTAATTGAAAATGTAGGTTTTCCAATCCGGATGAAGCCCTTGGCGGGCGTCGGCGTGTTCAAATAGATGGGTCCCATCAAAATAGGCGAGCCCGTGCGCGTCGGAGGGGAAGTGGGATGGAACCCAATCCAGAATCACGCCGATCCCGCTTTGGTGCAGATAGTCGACCAGGTACATGAAATCCTGCGGCGTGCCATACCGTGCCGTGGGCGCAAAATATCCCGTGGTCTGATATCCCCAGGAGCCGTAGAAGGGATGCTCCATGATGGGCAAGAACTCAATATGGGTGAAACCCATGCGCCCGACGTAGTCGGCTAGCTGCGGTGCCATCTCGCGATAGGTGAGCGGACGGTTGTGCTCCTCCGGCACACGTCTCCAGGAACCAAGATGCACTTCGTAGATGGAGATGGGCGCGCCCCGGGAGTTCTTGTTCTTGCGGTTCTCTATCCACTCCCGATCCGACCAGGTATATTCCAAGTCCCAAACCACCGAAGCCGTACGGGGCGGCTTTTCATGCCAGAACCCAAACGGGTCCGCTTTTTCCGCGACGTATCCCTGATGATGGGAGCGAATGTGGAACTTATACAGGGAACCTTTGCCCACTCCCGGGACCAGCCCTTCCCAGATTCCAGAATTCTCCCTGGGGTGCAGGGGATGGGTGCGGGGATTCCAATCGTTAAAGCTGCCGACAACGCTCACTTCCTGCGCGTTCGGCGCCCAGACGCTGAAGGCCACGCCCGGCTCGTCTCCAGCACTGGTTCGATGCGCGCCGAGCTTGTTGTAGACACGATGATGACGCCCTTCATTGAACAGATAAAGATCCTGCGCACTCAACAGGCTGGAATCAGTGCGGGTCGGGCCGGTGGTTGTTTCGGTTGGGTTCATGGTTTTTCCAATTCTAGTAACGCTTGCGGCTCTACTGCGATGTCCGCTCAAGAAAGTCGTCGGTTCGAGGCAACTATCTTTACGGCCGAACCTATCTCCGCTGACGCCCCCTACTAACAGCGTACTCCAAACCAGCCTTCTCCGGTTGGGCCTCTCTCAAGTAGGCCAGTTACCGCCAGCACGCCTCGGAAGAGAGAATCCGCCTTCTGGACTTGCCCACCCGGCCAAGCTAACTTCGGTCGACGTTACCGCTCCCGAGGTTGGTTTAGCGCTAGCCAGGCGGCACGCGGTGAAACCCAGGAAGCAGCAATCCCTTGCTTTCGGCTTTCGCCATCGCCTTGCATCCGTCCTCGCTTGCAATCGCGGTGATCTCGAAAAATCCGCCCCGCTATTTCGAACCAGCGCATGTCAGATGCGCGAGTGTTGTTGGATGCATACAGCAGCCCGGGGTGTTCGCCTCTGCGCTTGCCAATCCCAGAAACGGTCACTGCCGTTTCGGTTGGCCTCGCGCGCGGGGGAGAATCCGCTTGTGTTTCAGCGGCTTCGCTTCTCTCCCCTGAACTCCTCGAAGCTTAGGTTTGGCCGGTCATTTGCTTTCAACTTAGTGCCAAGTAGTGCAAAACCAGGTCGCTGTCGCATTGGTTTTAGGAAGGCTTCGCGGAGGGGCTCATGGCTAGGGTGGAGCATGTGCGCGAATTGCTGTCAGGTCCGCTCGATCCCGAGCAAGTGAAGCGGAGAACTACCGCGGGCTGGCAGTTGGTCGCCCTTGAATGGGAGCGCCAAATTAGTGGGGAAGGCGCAGAACCTGAACCCACAGAGGATGTCCCTTTTGGGCTCCGCGTGGCGCACGACTGCCTGGCCCTCGAGGAGGAGCCCTTGGAAAAGCAGACTCTAGTGTTGATGATGGATCTCCTCATCCAAGACAAACCCTTCTCCAAGGTTGCCGGTGAGTTGAACGAGAGAGGTTTCCGAACGCGCCGGGGAACACTCTGGAACGCAGTCTCTGTTTTTAAGATGCTCCCACGACTGATCGAGGTGGCGCCGCAAGTGTTTTCCAGTAAGCAGTGGGAGGAGCGGCGGCACTTGCCTTTGAGCTAGACTTCGACTGTTTCTGGAAAACGCCGGCAACACCCGCCGGTGAAGGATAGGGTTTATCATCTCCCGTAATCCCCTGCCATAAAAGTGCGATCGAAGAAGGCGGCATTCATTACGACCCCACGCCCGCATGCGCTGCGCATGACGCTGGCCCGGTTCACCACATCGGACGCCCGGCGCTGAAGCAGACCCACAGGGCGGGTTTCCGAGATCGTTAGGTCAAGCGGAAGAGGCAAGTAGGTTGTTTCGTTCTAACCCTTGCGCCCCCACGCTCGCTCTGCCCCAAGTCGGATCAAGCGCGTCCACCCACTTCCCCTTCTCGTCGCACGTCCTTGGACCTTTCCGACGAGGCAGCCCGCAAACTGATTTCGAAAGCGGCGGGAAACGACATCGTCAACGGGAGAGCTAACATTTCGGTGGGCGTCGTAATCTCCAACTCTGGTATCGAACTGGCACGTCGTAGTCTGTCGCGCACAGACGTGCTGGGATTGAACACCTTGAATTGAATCCCGTGGTCGTGAGCCCACCGGTGCAAGAATAACAGCATGCCCAGTCCGCCACCTTCTATAGCGTCTATCTCTGAAAGATCGAGCACAATGATCCGCGCCTCTCGTTGCGATGTAACTGCCGTGCGTAATTCAGAAGCGGCTTGGCTACGAACCAGTCTGCCTTTGCACTCAACTACCGCCAGCTCACCTATCCTCTCAATGTGTATGCCCAGCATGACTTCCTCTCAACTTGGCTCATTCTTTTTGCGAGCACGAAGCTTGCCATAAAGCTGCAGCTTGCATTTTGATGCTCGCAAGCCAAGGGGCAGTCGAGCTGGGGGAAATTTCGGGGGGAGGATCGAGAAAAATCTGCCTACAGCAAATGCTGTACTGATCCGGGTGCCGCTCCAATGGACATGACTGGGTTCTTTGACTTCAACAATCCGCCTTGGCCGACGCCTCCGAACACCACCGGCGCAAACTTCGCAACGTCGTGCAGCCGCTTTGATGGTCAACTATCTGTCTCCTCGACCGTTAGCCGATGGCGTACAAGGGGGCTGATTGCCTGGAGGTATCACGTTCGGTGTGTTTCCCGGAGATGTTGTGTCTGGAGTTGCCTGACCAGCGGGTTTTAAAACGCCTGCACTTTTTGAAGTCGCGCCCGGCAAGGCCGCTGTCCGAGGTTGGGGGCTGGCTGTTTTCGGCTGTGGCATCGCGGTTCCGGAAGTCTGCAGCGCAGCACCGGGGGTTGTCTGCGTGCTTTGGGCAACGGGCTGTGGGTCCTGCATCCAGGACCACGCGACCAGATCGCATCCCGGAGTTCCTGCGGTCGGTTCCGGAGAAGGCTGACGGTTCGGTTCCTGCCCGAACGCCATCGACCATAAAAACAACGATAAAGCGACAGCCGCGAGCAGTGATGTGATTCGGTTCATAATTGTCGACCTCCGAGGACGAAGCGCCTGGCGGCAACGCCTCAGCACTTCGAACGTCCCGCCCATTTCGAAGGTCGTCGTCTTTATCTCGGAGAGGCGCGTCGCGTTGCCCTACTGCGCTCATGGCTGTTCAAGCTTCATCTGTCGCTCCGCAACGGGCAACGGCTTGTTCATCATAGTTGTCATGCCGTGGGAGAGATCGCGCCTTCTCCATCTCATCCGTATCCAGGCGCACCTCACACAGTTGCTCGATTAGATTTGCCGCCCAGTGGTACACATTACGTTCTCTGATCACCTTGCGCATTCTCTGCATGCGCAGTTGCCTTTCTTCGGGCTCCATCTCCAAAGCGACGCGAATTGCTTCGGCCGTTTGGTCGATGTCGTAGGGGTTAACGAGCAGCGCATCATGCAGTTCTCGGGCTGCGCCAGTAAAACGACTGAGAATGAGAACTCCCCGCTCATCATGTCGCACCGCTGGAAACTCCTTCGCCACTAGATTCATGCCATCGTGCAACGAGGTCACCAGGCAGAGGTCGGCGGCCCGGTAGTAATCCTGAATCTCGCTGTGAGCGTGCTGTTTCTTCAGGAACACGATGGGCTTCCACCTTTCGCTCCGAAAACGCCAGTTGATTCGTTCCGCTTCTGCCTCGACCTCGGCCAAGAGGTCGTGGTAGCGCTTGATATGGGTTCGGCTCGGAGCTCCGATCTGCACGAACGTGAACTGACCTTGGTAGTAGGGATATTTCTCGAGAAAGCGTTCGATCGCCAGAAAGCGCTCCAGGATGCCTTTGGTGTAATCGACCCGGTCCACCCCAAGACCCATGAAGATAGCCTCAACCGACAAGGTCTTTAGCAACGCAGAACGTTCACCGTAGGTCGGGGGTTGTGCCTCCTCTACGGATTCTCCGTCGGTAAAGTCCACGCTGACAGGAAAAGGCTTGACCGCCGTGGCATGGTCCAGACGGCTGACGGCGAAGTGCTCCCAGTCAATACGCGACTCCAAGGTCCGGTCCACGGTCTCGAGGAAATTGTTACAGTGGGACTGGATGTGGAAACCGATGAGGTCAGCACCCAACAACCCATCCAGTAATTCGCTCTGCCAGGGACAGATGCCAAAGGCTTCTGGATTGGGCCATGGAATGTGCCAGAAAATCGCTACTCGGGCATCGGGGCGTTTCTGTTTGATCAGGCGCGGCAGCAGCGCGAAGTGGTAGTCCTGCAACAGCACAACCGGCTTGGCGACGTCTTCCATTTCTTCGAGGAGAGCATCGGCAAACTTGCGGTTCACCGTCTCATAGTGTTCCCAATCGGAAGCGCGGAAAATGGGCCGCGTGTGAGCAATATGACAGAGAGGCCACAACCCTTCGTTGGCAAATCCGTAGTAATAGCCCTCTTCCTCATTCTTGGTCAGCCATACGCGACGCAAGCTGTAGCGGGGCTCCTCCGGAGGCACGCGCAGGCGGTTGTGCGCGTCCACCGTTTCCATATCGGCATCACCGCTGCCATGTGCAATCCAAGTGCCGTCACAAGCCCGGAGCACCGGCTCCAACGCGGTGACCAACCCGCTGGGCGGCACTATTACCTCCCTAGACTTGCCCTGCCGTACGTGCATGTAGGGTTCGCGATTAGACACCACAAAAAGCTGACCACCATCCAGGCGTGTACGCACATGTACCGCGAGTCGATCCGCGGTCCACAATGACTCCGAGGCCTCCCGCAAACGGGCTTCTGTCTCTGCCGCGGACCGCGCTCGATTGAGACTTTCGGCGAGGGTGGCAACCTCCCGAGCCAGCGGATCGAAAAACTGCAAATCGGGGGCATGCTGGCGGGAAGTGATCCTCCCCGTGCGCAAAGCGCGTATCCACTGGGCGGTGCGAGCGATGGGGCCGGCGATGCTCCAACGCACAATCAACAGAGTGATCACCATGATCAGGAACACATGAGCCAGAGCGCTCAGGAATGTTTCGCGCCAAATGCGGCGTCCCTCGGCGGAGATGTAGCCGGCATCGTGCACAATCGCAAGCCCGCCGATAACATCATCCTCTGGCCCGTGAAGCGGCAGAGCACAAATGTGTAGTGAAGTCTCGCCGAATCTCTGGAAAGCGCCGATTTCTCGATTCTCATTCAGAGCTTGAGACAAAATAAAAGGAGGAGTGGTGGTGAGGGTTTGTGCTAATCCCCGAGTGACCGCGACCGGCTTGCCTTTTTGGTCATAAATCGCCAAGCCGACTAAATGCTCACGGTTACCAAACCGTTCTACGATAAGCTGCAGCTCTCGCGTGGAGGCGCTTTCGAGGTCACGCTCCACGTTGCCGGCCAAACTTTCTCCGAGCACCTCCGCACGGTGCTCAAGATCCTTGCGCAACCCGCGCTTTTCGATCACCACCTCGTAATACGACGAGGACAGCGAGACCAGCGTGATGCTCACGATAAGGGCGACGATCAAACGCATATTTAGCAGTCGCATACCCTGATCTCCTGAAAAATACTCCGAAAATGCTGTTGCTTCCTGAGCGTCTCATGTTGCCCGCGCCAGGCGATCTACCCGGTTCATATTTGAGATCATCGCCATAGGACAAATCGCGTAGTCCCCTACGATTGGAGGCAACTCTCCTGCTGGAACACTTGAACAATACCGTTACGCACGGCGTACAAGGTCAAATCGGCAACGGAATGCAGATCAAGTTTGCGCATGAGGTTCGTCCGGTGGGTTTCGGCTGTTTTTACGCTGAGGTTCAAAGCCACCGCTACTTCCTTGCTCGTCTTCCCTTCCGCCAGAAGCTGCACAACCTCGCGCTCGCGCGGAGTGATGCGGTGATTGGGGAAGACCTCTACCTCCCGGCGAGAATTCAAGTATCCCTTAAGCACGAGTTCCGCGACTTGCGAAGTGAAGAAAGTGCCGTGGCGCTGAAGCGCTTCTACCGCCGCAACGAGGTCTCGACCGGCATCGGATTTCAACAAGAAGCCTCGAGCCCCAACCGCCAGCACGTCGCGCACAATCTGCTCGGAGTCGTGTACGGTCAAGATCAGCACGTGAGTCAGAGGGCAGTGCGCCAGGATCTGCCGCGCGGCATCCAAGCCATTCAAATTCGGCATCCCGATATCGAGCAGAATAATATCCGGCCTCAGCTCCTTGCTGCGTTCCACCGCTTCGCGTCCGTCTCTTGCCTCACCGCAGACTTCCCACCCGGTGTGGTTTTCGAGCAGGCTGCGGATCCCCCTTCGCACCACTTCGTGATCGTCAGCAATCATGATTCGCAATGCGTTCATGCCTCATCTCCCGACGAACGTGGAACCTTCACGCCGCAGCCCAAGACCGCGGTGCCCTCGCCCAGCACAGCTCTGGCGCAGGGCGAGACTTGAATAGCTGCCAGGACCGGGAAGCTCGCAGGCTTACCCCTTGGCTGCGACAGAGCTGAACGGAGGATGATCGTGCCTCCAGGTTGAACCAGAGCAGCCCTATTCGGCTCAAGTGATACTCGGTGTACAGCACAATGTCTGCCAAACGCCGAATCTCAAGGAATTCACTAGGTTGGACAGTTGGTTTCGTCGGCGAAACGCCCGCGTATGTAATATTTTCCTGCGCAGCTCCTGGCTGCCAAACCCATTGGCGACGCTCAGTCAAAGTACCTGTTAAGAAACGTTTCTTAAGCTTATGGAGCGGAGACATCGGAGCATTCCCAAAAGAAGCATTGGCCTGAATCTAATAAGCACGACAGAGCAATATTACATACAAGGTTTCCCGGGCTTCAGTCCACTCAACGACTTACTACTCTGGCACGGAATTTGCTTGTTCGCCCCTGGGGATCGAAAACAAAAGTGCAAGGAGGGACAAATGGCTGAAAGCAAAGGCAAGGACTGGCGCGAACTGTGCGCGGCCGCAGCCAAGGAGTTCGACCCTGACAAGCTGGCCTCTCTTGTGCATCAGATCATCGAGGCCATAGACGAGACGCACCGACCCCTGCCTCTCGGCCCAGCCGACGAATTTTGAAAACGTCGTTACAAACGTCGTTACATTGGAGGAGAAGAAAGCTGGCGGGCAGTTGTGTCGCCAATCGGCTGCTCCCTTCGGTTCACCACCGCTGGCTCGGAGCGCTCGAACCAGCAGGTTGCGTAACCTTGCCTTGCTCCCGCACTTGGGGTCGAGTACTTCCTGCCAGGAAGGACTCGCTTGCGCTTGGTGGCGGAACCGTCGCGGATGTCTTCATTCGAATCAAAGTTCGATCAGCTCATCACACGAACTTTGGTTCGAGGCTGATCCTTGAAGCACTGTAGTTTCCACCTTGCGGTGAATTCGTTCCCTTCGTCGCACCAGGTTCGCGGCCGTCGTACCCACAGCGGACAGCTTCGGACTGTTCCTTTTCATGCCCTGTCAGCAACTCCCGGATTCGCAGTTTGGCCTTATGCAATTGTGACTTCGAGTTTCCCGTGGAACAGCCCAGGAATTCCGCGATCTCGTGGTGTTCGAAGCCTTCTACTTCGTGCAACAGGAAAACTGTCCGATACCCATCGGGGAGTTGCTGGACCGCACGGATCAGAGTGATGCGGTCGATCGAACCAGCCAGACGAACATCTTTTGTCCCGTATTCGCCACGCAGCGGTTTGGCATCGCCATTCTTGTTGCTAGGCTCGCCCAGGGAAAGTAAGCACAGCGACTTCTTGCGGAACCGCATTAACACAGTGTTTACTGCAATCCGATAGAGCCAGGTCGAAAGTGCCGAGTCGCCTCGGAACGTCGACAGTTTGCGGAAGACTTGCAGGAATGCGTCCTGAGTGAGATCTTCTGCCTCCGCTCTGTTGCTGGTCATGCGCAGGCAGAGAGAATAGACCTTTGCCTTATGGGCATGAAAGAGATCGGCGAACGCATCTGCGTCGCCCTGTTGTGCTCGCAGTATGAGGTCGGAATTTGGGCGTGCCGTGGGAACTGGGTCGCCATTCATCTGCTCTCCTTTCAAGCGAACTGCTCGTGAGAATCCAAACGAAATGAGTTTTCAAATCGTCCTTCGCAGTCGGGAGGGTACAGTCGCAGGTAAGAATGTTCTATCCGGTGCTGTCTGTATGCGTTCCTCTACGTTGCTGTATCGCACGCGAGTACAAACCATTACGAACAAAATAGAAGTAACCCGCTCCGATCTTGTTGGATGTGAGGTTCGCGGCGTTTCTGGCCGCAAGTCACAGGTATTTCTCACAAAAATACAAAGACCGGAAATCAGAGCGTCGCAGCTACAGAGAATCCTCAACAGAAGTACAGAGTCGGCCGGATTGTCGATAACGGTTCAGCTCCTTATGCTGCAACCCATCAAGATTCTGCCAACATGCCCTTCCATCGAGCAGGGGTCAGCTCTGGAAAGCTTGGCTCCTGCTTCTCGCCCAACCACCCTTTTACAGGAACTTGGCTTCGGCGTTGCAGAGTCGGCCCGATACTTACTGAACTGCCTGGCGATTTACGCTCTGGCCGGACCGAAGATTGCAAGGAGGCGCCGTGCTCTGTTGGGCGTTGATTGTTCTGTTGGTCGCAATCATTGCGGGGATCTTCGGCTTCAGCGGCGCTGCAATTCCTGCCGTAGGCATAGCCAAACTTCTGTTTTATAGGTTCTTGGTTTTGTTCGTTATCGCATTGGCCAGACATCTAGCTCGCTAAGTTAGGCATGATCGTCGGATCACAGGCGGAGCATGAAAATGTCGGGGCTGCCGTTTAGCCTCGAGTTTCTACCATTCGCTGGTCTTTTCGAGGGAGCTAGAGTCTTGTGTCCCGGAAATATACGCGTACAAGCCGCGCAATTTTTCCAGGATTACGAGAAACTCTGCGCCGCCACCAAGATCGCTCGGCCAGCCATGAGTGAATGATCAATAGACTTCGGCAGAACCGCCGAAGAAGGGTGGATTTCGATAGTCACCTGCCGAAACCCTGGGGGCGCATCCATGTCTACGCCTCTCCCGACACTTGAAGGGTCACCGAAAACCCGGGGGCCTGACAGGATCAATCGCCAGCTAACGCTGCGTAAGGGACAGCACCTTCAGCAAAATGTCGTGGGACCGCTGATGACGGTAGGGTTGATTGTAGGCACTGGCGGTGATGGCGATCACCATGTTTAGCGAGGGAACCACGTAGATTTTGTTTCCCCCATTCCCGGACGCGAAGTGGACAAGAATCGAACGCCGGCCTACCGATTCCGTCTTGGTGTACCACATATAGCCGTAGTAGTCTGCGTAGGGATCGACGGCGGAGATTGGCACTTGATTGGCGACGCATTGTTCAATCCAACCGGGACTCACAATCTGGCGGTGATGATAGTAGCCCTTTTCCAGAACAAGTTGTCCCAGGGCGGCTTCATCGCGGGTTGTGATCTCCAAGTTGCCCTGTCCGGTCGTACGATCGATGGGAACATGCCGCCATTTGTACTGCCCAATCCCCAACGGGGAGAAAAGGTGCTGTCCGGCAAACCGGTCGAGCGGCATGTGGCTGGCGTTCTCAATGATGGCTCCAACCAGAAATGCATTGATCGAAACATACAGGTATTGCTTTCCGGGCTCGCGTTGCATAGGCACGGCGTATACCGACTTCATCCAGTCGCTCGAGGCATCCAAGCGAGTCTCGTTGCCGGGGCTCGCGGGATCCTCGTCATTGGCGTCAAGGCCTGACCGCATGTTCAACAGATCCCGGATCGAGATCTTTTCTTTTCCATCACGAGGCAGATCGGGCAGATAATTCGCGATCGAATCATCGACGGTCTTAACCATGCCGCGGTCAATGGCAATACCCATCAACGTAGCGGTAATGCTTTTAGTGGCCGACCGTATGTCATGCAGGGTGTTCGGGTCGTCGCCGTTGAAGTACGATTCGGCCAACAGGTTTCCATGGCGGAGAATGACGATTCCCTTTAGATCTTTGTGAGGGTCCGCTGCGAGGCTGGTAAAGAGTGCCTCTAGTGCCTTCCCGTCGACTCCCTCTTGGTCGGGCATTCGTCGAGGCCAGCGATCAGTGGCATGAACCTGAAGGGCAGGGATCAACAGTGCGAAGATTAGGGTTGCCAGGAAAGGAAAAGTCAAGAAGTTAGGCATCAGAAAACCGTCGGCTGATCGACACGACTCAGGTCATCGATTCTTCCGGAACACAGTACGACATCAATCGCTTGCCACGAGCCAAGCGCACGAAGCACTCCGCGTGAAGGCGCGAGAAAAGCCGGGCGTAGGCTATACATTTTGCCATTGCTAATCCGCCGCCACGCTCGGTACTATTGCTGCCGGCCGCTCTGTCGCTTACCGAGCACCTCGGATGTCAATCGCTCGCAAGCGCGCAGAGCGAGGCTTGCAATCGTACATCAAACCATCAAAAAGGCGGACTTGTCGGCCACGACAACTTATCTCCCGGCGACAAGTACAAAGTCAGCTTGCGGCTGACGACGATCCACATCTGAGGTATGTGGCGAGAGAGCGTTGATAAAGCAAGGATCGAGCGCCACGGCGACGGTACTCACTAAGGCCTTCGCGGCTCCATCCGTCGCCAAGCTCAGAGCTGCAACCAGCAGCGCCTTCAGGTTAGCTCTTGGGCACATCCGGGCGGTTCCACCATCCCCCTCCGAGCGATTGGAACAATGCAGCCGTGTCGGCGTAACGATTGGATTGAGCTTGTACGAGGTTAATGACGGCTTGCTGATAAGCCTGCTCCGCACTCAACAAGGCTAGGTAGCTCGCGTAGCCGACCTGCACTTGTCGCGAAGTGAGGTCGAGCGTTACCTTGGCGGCATCTCGGGCGGCTACCGCAGCCTTGAGGCCGTCGGCGTCCTGTTCGAGCGCATGCAGCGTGTCCGCGACATTCTGAAATGCAGTTAACACCGTGCTGCGATACTGTTCCTCGGCTTGAACATACGCCGCTCGAGCGGCGCGCTCTCGATGCAGAAGGGTGCCGCCTTCGAAGATGGGCTGCGTAACCCCGGCGGTTAGGTCTCGAAAACCTGTGCCGGCCGCGAATATGTTGCTGAAAGCCAGCGCCATGCTACCGATGTCTCCGGACAGCGTGAAGCTGGGGAGGCGATTCGCACGTGCAACGCCAATGAGAGCGCTCGCCGAATGCAGGTTCTCCTCAGCCTGGCGCACATCTGGGCGCTGTTCCACGAGTTTGGAAGAAAGGCTCAACGGAAGTTCCTGCGGAAGCTGCAAACTGGACAATTCAAATTTCTCGGCCAATGCCTCGCTCGGAAAGCCGCCCGATAACACAGATAGCAGGTCACGTTGTTGTGCCAGCTGCTTGAGCAGCGGGGGTAATGTGGCCACGACTTGGGCGAGCTGGGCTTCCTGCGCAGCCACGTCGAGCCGGCCGACATAACCTGCAATGAATTGCTTCTGCAAGATGTGAAGCATGTCGGTGTTGATCTTGATGAGTTCGTTGGTCGCGTCAATCTGCGCCCGCAGCGAAGCTTCCTGGATGGCTGCCGTGGCAACGTTTGAACTCAAGGTGATATTCGTGGCGGCCACGACAAAGCGGGCCTGTTCCTGCTGCGCTTTCAAGGACTCGACGGTCCGACGGTTCAGGCCAAAGACGTCGGGAACGAATGAAACGCTGACCTCGGGCGTAAACAGGCTATATTGAAAAGTCGTGAAGCTCGGTACCGGCGAGATTTCCGCCGAGGTTTTGGCCCGAGTAGCAGAGAAGCTTCCCGAAACGCTGGGATAGTAGGCGCCGCGCTGCGCCAAAGTGTTCTCGCGTGCAACCAACAGCGCAGCCTGCGCCGATTTAAGATCAGGATTGTTCTTCAGGGAACGTTCGATCAGATCATTGAGTGGTTGGGAGTGAAATAAAGTCCACCAGTCTCCGGGAATGTCGCCTCCTGGCGCGAAGCTCTGCGCTTCTCCACCCGCGACGTTCGGACTACTGCTCGTGGTGGTGGGCAAAGAAGGCGTATAGCCGGCAACGTTCGGAGCCGCCGGCCTTTTGAAGTTCGGACCGACCGCACACCCGGAGGCGATCAGCAACGTTAATAGCACAATCAGACCCGGCGTGACATCGAAAAGACGAACTTTGTGAGGAAGAGTCATATCCAACTTAAGGTTTGGGTTTCATGTTGGTTCCGTTCAGCGCTGCTGGGCTCCGGGTTGCGCTGGCGGGACCTCCGCTGCTTGCCATGCGCGCGCCGGGGTCGCGGGAATTCTTAAAGTGTTGGCCGCTTAAAGCTACCGTCGGCGGAGGAACAGGCATGCCGCGACGTGGGAGCAGTTTGTTTGGAATCGCAGGAGACTTGGCTGAGCCGGTTTGATGAGAATCCAGAACATTTCTGGGCGTCCCGGTTCGAAGATCGTTCGCCGCCGATGTCTTACCGGAACGCAGCGGGCGGCTCGGCGCCGGTTTTGCGTGGCCCGCGGCTGGGCGATGTTGGCGCGTGCCGTCCTTGCGGGCGGCGAAACTCCTGTGGTTTTCATCCGAGTATTTGTCCGTCGGTTCGTTTGGGCCATGGATCTGAGTGTCGGGCGAACTTTTATTGAGCGATGTTTCGTCGCTCGGTAAGGCTGGTTGTTCCGGCGCCTGTTTTGACTGGCTGGCCCAACCTGTGCCGCGCGTCAGAAGGGCGAACAGAATCATCACGAAAAGCAATCGTGCCTTCCTCATTTGGACTCCCCTGGTTTTGACTGGTGCGGGTGATGCAGATGCAGGTTCAGGTGATGCTCCCCGCCCAGGAAAATCAGCCGCAGTGCGGGCACGGCCAGAAGCAGCATGACTGGACCAACCAACATGCCTCCCACGATCACCGTCGCGAGCGGACGCTGCACCTGGCTGCCGATCCCGGTCGATATTGCCGCCGGGAAAAGACCAATACAGGCCGAGAGCGCGGTCATGAGCAGGGGTCGCATACGGGTGGTTGCGGCGCGGTACATCGCATCGATCGGTGGGAAGCCGTGATGGAGTTCCTGATTGTAGAAAGTGATCATCAAGATGCCGTCCATCACGGAGACGCCGAACAGGGAGACAAAGCCGATGGCGGCAGAAATGCTGAAGTTGAGTCCGGAAAGGTAGAGTGCAAGGATGCCGCCGACGATCGCATCCGGTATACCGGCGAGCGCCAGTATGCAGTCGCGGAAGTTATTAAACAGGCTGTAGAGCGCGCCGGCGATCAGAACGAAGCTGATCGGCACGATGATCTCCAGGCGTTTCTTCGCTTCCTGTAGGTCGCCGAACTCACCCGCCCAGATCAGGTGGTATCCCGGAGGAAGGGGAACGTTCCTGGCGATTCGTTGCTGAGCCTCTTCGACCGTTCCGCCGAGATCGCGGCCCCGGACGCTGAACTTTACCGGGATGAAGCGCTGTACACTCTCGTGATAAACCCAGGACGCTCCGGTGTCCAGTGTGATCGTGGCCAGTTCGCTCAACGGGATGTACGCATTAGCGCCGCTAGCGCTCGTATACGCCACCTTGATATTGCGGATGGTATCGATGCTGTCGCGGTACCCCGGTGTGTAGCGAACCACGAGATCAAACTGACGGTCACCCTCCAAGACCTCGCTCGCCAGCGCACCGCCCATGGCAGCCTGCACGACCAGATTCACGTCCCCGGAGTTGAGGCCATAGCGCGCTGCCTTTTCGCGATCGACCCTAATATTCAGGTTTGGTTGGCCGAGAACCGGGAAGATGCCGAGGTCGGTAACGCCCCGCACCTGGCTCATCTGGTCGCGCAACTGGCTCGCGAGATTCGTCAGAACTTCCAGATTCGGTCCCACGATCTTGACCGAATTCACGCCTTTGACGCCGGAGATGCCCTCCTCGATGTTGTCTTCGATGTACTGCGAAAAATTGAACACCACACCGGGCAATTCGTTCGAGAAGTCGGTTTGGATCTCCTCGGTGAGTTTGTCTTTCGTCAGGCCGCTGGACCACTGGTCGAAAGGCTTGAGCGGCGCGAAGAGTTCAACGTTGGAGAAGGGTGAGGCGTCACTGCCGTCGTCCGGGCGTCCATGCTGGGAAACCACCGTGATCACCTCGGGATGCCGCAGGAGGATCTCGCGCATCTTTCGCGTAGCCTCCTCGCCGTCTTCGAGCGAAAGCGTGGTGGGCATGGAGGCTCGAATCCAGAAGTTGCCTTCTTCGAGGTGGGGAAGAAACTCACTACCGAGACGGGGTGCGATCAGGAAAAACGTTCCCAGCGAAATACACAGTTCGATTCCGACTACCAGAGCGCGATGGGTCAAGGCGAAGCGTAGCGCCGGGTTGTAGAGGTGGTGCAGGGTCCGGACAACCAAAGTTTCGGCCTCTTTCACGCGTTCCGGGAGCAGAAATGATGCTATGACCGGCGTGACCGTGAAGGTCGCGATTAACGCCCCAGCCAAAGCGTAGCCGTAGGTACGCGCCATGGGGCCGAAGATCTGCCCCTCGACGCCCTGCATGGTGAATAGGGGTACAAAGCCAGCCACGGTGATCAGCGCCGAGAACAGAACCGCCTTGTCAACCTGGACTGCGCTGATCAGAATCAGGCGCAGACGATCTGTCCAACCATGGGCCTGGGGGGTCGGGTCCGGTGTTTTCGTCGGGTCGGGTCCCCAAAAGCCGTCAGAGAGCCGCTGTAGCAGACCTTGACGCTCTTCCGGCGTCCTCTGAAAGTTCTTGAAAATGTTTTCGACGAGAATAACGGCAGAATCGACGATGATCCCGAAGTCGACGGCGCCTACGGACAGCAAGTTGGCGCTTTCGCCCCTGATCACGAGAAGAATCGTGGCGAAGAACAGCGCGAAAGGAATGTTGATGCCAACGATGAGCGCACTGCGGAGACTGCCGAGGAAGATCCATTGGATGAGGAAAACCAGCACACAACCGAAAATCAAATTGTGCAGAACCGTGTGCGTGGTGAGCGCGATCAGCGACGAGCGGTCGTAGAAAGGAACTACCCTGACGCCTGGCGGCAGGCTTCCATCGTGATTCAGCGTCTGAATGGCCGCCTGAACTTTGGGAATCATGTCGGCAGTTTTCTCGGTGCGCCGCTGCACTACGATGGCGCCCACAACGTCGTCGTGAGTGTCGCGGCCGAGGATGCCCAGGCGCGGCCGGTACCCGACGGAAACTCTTCCGACGTCCCTGACCAGCACCGGAACGCCGTTCTCCTGGCTCAGAACGACATTCTCGATGTCTTCAACCTTATAACCTTCCCGCAAATCGTCGCTGCCGCCGTCGTCGATCAGGCCAACGCCGCGAATGTTGATCGACTGCTGGCCTACCGTGATCTCGCGCCCGCCGACGTTGATGTTGGCGTTGCCCAGCGCAGTGAGGATTTCGGGCACCGTGACGCTGTACGCTTCCAGTTTGTGCGGATCGACCTCGACCTGAAATGTCTTGGTGGGGCCTCCCCAGCTGTTGATGGCTGCGATCCCGGGGATCGTCAACAGACGGCGGGCAACGATCCAATCCTGCACCGTACGCAGATTCGTAATGCCAAAATGCGGCGGACCGACCACCTGATAGCGGTAGATTTCTCCCGTCGAACTGTTGGCCTGGATGTTGGGAGACACTCCGTCCGGCAAGTTGACATTCTGCTGCAGCGCGATGGCGGCTTGGCTGTACGCGAAGTAATAATCCACACCGTATTTGAAGCTAACGCGAACGAAGGACAGCCCGTAGAACGAAGTGGAGCGGATGACTTCAATCCCCGGCGTTGTGTAGAGCCCAATCTCCATGGGGCGGGTGAAGTAGCGCTCCATCTCCTCGGCAGAAAGGCCCGGCGCCTGGGCTGTAATTTCCAGAATTACAGGGGTGGGGTTCGGATAGGCCTCGATGTTGAGCAGCTTGAAAGCGACGAATCCGGCGCCGGCAAACAGCAACAAGCCCATCAGCACGATCGGGCGGCGACTCAGGCAGAACGAGATGAGAGCTTTAAACACGGGTGATCTTCTTCATCGAGCCAGCGACGGTCGGATCTAATCGCTCGGCGGCGCTTGCAGCATATTGCTGAGAAATACCGCTCCATCGCTCACCGCCAGTTCTCCCTGCTGTAAACCATCGAGAATCTGAACCCGGCCATCTTTTCGCTGACCCACCTTGATGATTCTCTCTGTAAATCGTTTGCGATCCGTCGTTACCCAGGCGCCCATGGTGCCATCGGGCTCGCGCACGACTCCGTTGGCCGGGATAGCGGTAGCTTCCACCGGAGCGTCGACCCGGATGACAAAGTTGGCCAGCATGCCAGGACGCAAGTCATTTTCGGGATCCGTGATGTCGGAACGAATCGTTACCCGGTGCGTATTGGGGTCGACCGATTCATAGATCTTCGAAACCTTGCCTTTAAAGACTCGGCCATCGTAAGCCAACACTCTAACTGCGACGGGCTGCCCCAGCCGGAAGAATCCGCTTTCGCTTTCGGGCACATTCGCGAACATCCATTTCAGAGACACGTCGGCCACCGAGTACGGAGCCGGAGGATTTCCCGGTTGTACGAAAAATCCCGGCTGCGCGTTTTTGTAGGTAATCTTGCCGCGGATGGGGCTGCGCACGACCAGAGCAGGATCGATCTTGCGCGAGGCTATCATTTGATCGATTTCAGCATCGGTCTTGCCAAAGACTAAGACCGCATCTCGTGCGGCTTTGAGTGCGCCTTCGGCAGTTTGTTGATCGGAGACGGCCTGCTCCAATTCCCGCTGGGGCACGCCGACGCTCGTTGTGTAAAGATCCTTGGCGCGCGCCAGTTCTTTGGTGGTCAGTTCGTAGGTGGCAGCAGCGCCGATGAGGTTGGACTCCGCCTGGATGAGATCCGGGCTCTTGATCGTGTACAGGGGCTGGTCCTTCTGAACTTCGGTCCCGATTTCCGCCAACGTCTTAATGATGGTTCCCTGATACGGCGGGAAGACCTGCACCGACAGGTCACCGTCAAAATCAATATTGCCGACCGCTTCCTTCTCCACGGGAAACGCGTAGCTCCCCACCGGTTCGATCTTGATTGCCTTCAGTTGGCTCGCCGATAGTTCTATCGTCGGAGCTGATGGCGACGAGTTCTCTGCTGAACCGTTGCCCTGGGGCGCGTTCGCGCTCGCAGAGCGACCACAGCCGGACAACAAGACGGCTGCCGCGATCACGGTCATCGCGACCGGGACAATTTTTGCAAAGGTTGTCTGGTTGATGTCTGCTGAGGCTTTCATGGGGGTACTCTCTTACCGCCTAACCTAGCCCTATCAGTAGTTCAGGACTTGCGTTCCTTGCCGGAAGGCAAGTTTTGTCTGAACCCGCGAGGCGGTAACCGTTGGGCTTCTTTCCCTGAGTCTTACCGATTGATTAGAGTGTACTGGGTCGTCAGCGGACTA